>Ga0208357_1000078_pt1 | contig 72412 bp, 69 predicted proteins | sample NGESurdeep092012_6_FD_184487 | JGI IMG/M metagenome (GOLD analysis project Ga0208357, IMG submission 184487) | Arctic peat soil microbial communities from Barrow, Alaska - NGEE Surface sample F52-2 deep-092012 (SPAdes) | ecosystem: Environmental > Terrestrial > Soil > Wetlands > Peat ...
TTTCTTGCGTTACAGATCGAAAGGTCTTGGGTGGAACCCAGCGCTTGGCTGAGAGGACCCCGGGCAACGAGCTACAAACGCGCCTCCTGTGCAAACCTTTCGGCCAGATTTCGCTGGTGCTCACTTTCGAGAATTCCGTTCATTTACCGAGGCGGACCCATGGGCAGCTTCAGTTTGCGTGCGGGGCAGTGGTGCCGCTCCCCGCTTTGTTGATTGCTTGCGGGAGAGGTTGAATGGAAATCGACGGCAGAAAATGCTGAATCAACTCAAAAAAACGATCGTAGAATTTGCCGGCGTGAATCGTTTCGCTGGCAATTTTGACCATCGAGTCATCACTCGAGATGAACGGCAGGGAAACGGCTCCGAATGCTCCCACCCCCACACTGGCCGAGCTATTTGTCTTCTTCAGTGCGAAGCGGTCTTGCAAGGCATTCGCAAATGCCGTAGTACGGTCGCCGTTTTTGCCATCGGGCGCGCAAACGACATGGAATTCGATTTCGACATGAATGTCATTTTCCGGTTGGAAGCTCTTTCGCCCATCCACGAAATCTGGTTTGGCTTCGCCGATGATGTACCCCTGGCTTAACAGCGCACGCCGTGCCGCTTCGCACGTCGCCGCGGTCGCGGCCGAGTAGTCACGCGAATACGGACTTGCCGCGGTAAATCGTTCCTGCTCGTATACCGAGTGAATCGGTCTCTCGTCGGCGCAGCCACTGATGACGACCATGAGAAGCAGGGCGATGGGTACGAAGGCGCGACGTATCGGCTGCTGCATGGATAGAATTTTCTTGGTTCGCTCTGGAGAACTCCGCGGCGCTGAGGAATCGAGGCGCCACGAAGCCGAAAAGATCAGTTATTGTGCCCGTTACCGACTGGGCATCGATAGGAACACCACGGCGCCAAAACGCAATCTTCGATTCAGTATAGCGCGCGCCCCAAATGGGATTTTGGCAAAGCCAAATAGTTCACTGTTCCGCTCGATCCCGTCGGCCGTAGTCGATACAACGGCTACAACGACAATGGACGCGGCGACACAGCCACTTCAGCGCCCAATTCGAGAAGAGAGCCATGCGTTTTCGGGTTGCCGGGAACGCCAGAAACGCCAGAAACGCCAGTTGGGACCCTGGCCACGGCGGACTCAAGGCCGAATTTAGCGGCGCCATGCACTGATCGACGCCTAAAGCGCTGCGGAATGGTCGAGACGAACGATTTGCCGCCGGCAGGGGTTCCGGCGTGCGGCTCTGCCGCTCAACCAAGGTTTGGGTCTTTGCGATCCGGCAACGGGTGGGCGGATGAATGGACCCGGCTCTTAATAACCAAATGGAATTATATAATAATTCTTAATTCATTTACACCTTATAGGAAGAACCCTAGGATAAACGATTCGAAGAGGATCGGCATGTATCAGTACGACGAAATCGACCGCGCGATGGGGGCAGACCGGGTACGGCAATACCGCGACCAACTGCGCCGATTTCTCAGCGGGGAACTGTCAGAGGACCAATTCAGGCCGTTGCGTCTGCAAAATGGCCTGTACATACAGCGGCATGCGCCCATGTTGCGCATTGCCGTTCCCTATGGGCATCTTTCATCGACCCAGTTACGGCGGTTGGCTCACATTGCCCGCACATACGATCGTGGTTACGCGCATTTCAGCACACGCCAGAATGTGCAGTTGAACTGGCCCCGTCTCGAGGATACGCCTGATATTTTAGCCGAGCTGGCGCAGGTTCAAATGCATTCGATTCAGACCAGCGGCAATTGCATCCGAAATACCACGACCGATCACTTTGCCGGAGTCGCGGCCGACGAAATCGACGATCCGCGCCCAACCTGCGAATTGATTCGCCAATGGTCGACGTTTCATCCGGAATTCGCTTACCTGCCGCGTAAGTTCAAGATTGCGGTCAACGGTTCCGTGGAAGATCGCGTGGCAACGCTTGCGCATGACATTGGCGTGCAGTTGGTGCGCGATGACGATGGGCGACCGGGTTATCGCATGCTGGCCGGGGGCGGGCTGGGCCGTACACCCTGCATCGGTCACATCATTCGTGAATTCTTGCCGAGGGAAGAGCTTCTCAATTACCTGGATGCCATGCTTCGGGTCTACAATCGCTTCGGGCGGCGGGATAATAAGTTCAAGTCACGCATCAAAATCCTGGTCAGGGATTTGGGACCCGCGCAATACGCCAAGCTGGTGGAGGCAGAGTGGTCCGAGATCCGGGGTGGCCCTGCGGTCATTCCCAACGAAGAGTTCGAGCGTATGGCGACTTTCTTTGCGCCGTTTCCGTACGCTGAGCTTTCGAGTGAAAACCGGGAGCTGCAGCATCAATTGGCGCAAAGCAAGGCATTTTCGAATTGGTTCAAGCGCAATGTCTTCGCGCATAAGGTGTCGGGTTACGCGGCGGTCACGTTATCGTTGAAAAAGACCGGGATAGCACCAGGCGATGTCACGTCTGAACAGATGGACGCCATCGCCGGTCTGTCGGATCGGTACAGTTTCTCCGAAATTCGCGTTTCGCATGAACAGAATCTGATTCTCGCGCATGTGCGTCAGGGCGAACTATTCGAAGTGTGGGAACAAGCTCGAGCGCTGGGTCTGGCAACGCCCAACATCGGTCTTCTGACCGATATCGTGTGCTGCCCGGGTGGCGATTTCTGCTCGCTTGCAAACGCCAAATCGATCCCCGTTGCGCGCGCAATTCAGGAACGCGTCGAAGAAAAACTGGATGCCATCGATTACCTACATGATATTGGGGATATCGATCTGAATATTTCAGGTTGTATCAACGCCTGCGGACATCATCATATCGGCCATATCGGCATTCTCGGAGTCGATAAAGGCGGCGAGGAATGGTACCAAGTCACGATCGGCGGGTCACAGGGCGTGAGCGCGTCTCTGGGCAAGGTGATCGGACCTTCCTTCGCGGGGCACGAAATGCCGGACGTCATCGAGCGCCTTATCGAGGTCTATCTCGCGCAGCGCCACGCGGATGAACGCTTTATCGACACCGTCCGAAGACTGGGTATCGAACCGTTCAAGGCCCATGTATATGCGGAGCGCGTCGATGCCTAATATCGTCCGGGGAGCGTTTTTCGAAGGAGGCTTGCGCGATTCTGATTCGTGGGCTGCCGTTTCCGACCGATCGGAGCTGGAGGCGCTCGAACCACGGATGCCGGTGATCGTTCCGTTGGCATTTTGGCGAGCCAACGAGGATCTTCTGAACGCTCGCGAGGGTGCACTCGGGCTTTTGCTGGGGCCGGACGACGACGTCTTTGAGCTTCGCGAGAAGACGGCGCGCTTCGCTCTGATCTCAATTCAATTTCCGACCTTCACCGACGGTCGCGGATTTTCGGCAGCGCGGCTATTGCGCGAGCGGCTCGGGTTCAGAGGTGAATTGCGTGCAGTGGGTGACATACTGCCGGATCAGGTTTTTTACTTGCTTCGCTGTGGCTTCGACGCGTTCGCGCCACATGATGAGGCGCATATTGAAAATATGCTGCGCGCCTACACGACATTTCGAGAGGCCTATCAGAGTTCCGTGGAGCGACCCATGCCGCTGTTCCGGCGTCGCGCCCAAGCCTTGTCCGACCTGGAGCGGACATGAGAGAACCCGCCGCTACAAGCAGTTCCAAGCTCGCGCAACTCCACGCCGTGCTCAGCGAAGTCGAGGCGCGCTATCTGCCAGCCGTCTTTACCAGCAGCTTTGGCGCTGAGGATATGGTGTTGTTCGATGTGATCGCACGCGAGTTCCGACAGATTCGTATTGTGACTCTCGACACGGGCCGCCTTCCGGAGCAGACCTACGACGTGTGGCGCCGTGCCGAAGCGAAGTACGCCTGCAAGGTGGAACCTTATCTACCGGATACGTCGGCGCTCGAGGGCTATATTCGAATCAACGGAGTAAACGCCTTCTACGACAGTGTCGCGCAGCGCCAGCAATGCTGTCACGTTCGCAAGGTAGAGCCGCTGCGCCGGGCGTTGAATGGCAAAAAGGGTTGGGTCACGGGTTTGCGCAGTGCACAAGCGGCCTCACGCGCAAATCTCGCCGATTCCGAATTCGACGCCGAACACGGCCTCCAGAAATTCAATCCCTTGCGTGACTGGAGCGAGGAAGAGATCTGGGACTACCTGCGTACGCGCGATGTCCCTTATAACGCCTTGCACGATCAGGGTTATCCCAGCATCGGTTGCGCACCTTGCACGCGGGCCGTGATGCCGGGGCAGGACGTTCGCTCCGGGCGCTGGTGGTGGGAAGACCCAGTGGGTAAGGAATGCGGAATTCATTCAAATCTAACAGCGAGTGTCGCGTGAGTGCTCTATTCGAACCGACAGTGATTCAATCTTTGGTGGGTGGGGGCGGGTACGTTTTAACCCCGGCGGATACCGATAACGCCATCCATACGGAACACCTTGACTGGCTGGAATCAGAAGCGATCCATGTGATGCGGGAAGTCGCTGCTGAATGCGCCAACCCGGTTCTCCTATTTTCGGGTGGTAAGGATTCGGTCGTTCTGCTGCGTTTGGCCGAAAAGGCATTTCGCCCCAGTCGCTTTCCGTTTCCGCTTCTGCACATTGATACAGGGCATAACTTTCCGGAAGTTATCGCCTTTCGCGACCTGCGGGCAGCCGAGCTTGGCGAACGCCTGATCGTGCGTACTCTAGAAGACTCAATCGCGCGTGGACGAATTCGACTCAAGCGTCATGACGAAAGCCGTAATCCGCACCAAAGCGTGACACTTCTGGACGCCATTGAAGAATTTGGCTTTGATGCCTGCTTCGGCGGTGCGCGACGCGATGAAGAAAAGGCTCGCGCCAAGGAGAGAATTTTCTCGTTTAGGGACCAATTCGGACAATGGGACCCCAAAAATCAGCGGCCTGAACTGTGGAGTCTTTACAATACGCGCGTCCACAAAGGCGAGAACATGCGCGTGTTCCCCATTTCGAATTGGACCGAACTCGATGTTTGGCAATACATTGAGCGTGAACAACTGTCGGTGCCCTCCATTTATTTCTCGCACACCCGGCCCGTCATCGAGCGCGGAGAGGCCCTTGTGCCGCTCTCGACGCTTGTGCAGCCCAACGCCGGCGAGCGTGTGGTTGAACGGCAAGTCCGGTTTCGCACGGTCGGAGATATGACCTGCACGGCTCCGGTGGAATCGCACGCTTCCACGGTCGCGGCAATCATTGCGGAGACGGCCATAACGCGTGTCACCGAGCGTGGCGCGACCCGCATTGACGACAGGACATCGGACGCTTCAATGGAATTGCGCAAGCGGGAAGGGTACTTCTGATGGGGAATCGGGGGTTGTTACGATTTTCTACGGCCGGCAGCGTAGACGACGGCAAGAGCACGCTGATCGGGCGTCTGTTGTTTGACGCCAAGTCGATTTTTGAAGACCAGTTGCACAACCTCGTGCGGACCACGGCCAAACGCGGGGGCGTGGGCGGTAACGTTGCGGTTGATCTTTCGGTCGATCTTGCGCTGGTGACCGACGGCCTAATTGCCGAACGCGAACAAGGTATCACCATCGATGTCGCCTACCGTTACTTCGCCACACCTCAGCGCAAATTCATCATCGCCGATTCACCCGGCCACGAGCAGTACACGCGCAACATGGTGACGGGTGCATCCACCGCGGATCTGACGATCGTGTTGGTCGATGCCCAAAAGGGGATCTCCTCGCAATCGCGCCGGCACGCGTTGGTCGCTTCGCTTTTGGGCATAGACCACGTGGTGGTCGCGGTTAACAAAATGGATCTGATCGGGTGGTCGCAACACCGGTTCGAAGCGCTTTGCGACGAATTTTCTCAGGTCACCGCCAAAATTGGACTGAATAACGTCACCTTCATTCCGATATCCGCACTGCACGGTGACATGGTCGTCGCGCGCGGCCCAAATTTGGACTGGTACGACGGCCCGACCCTACTCGAATTGTTAGAGAGTGCCGACGTTACGACGGCACCGGATGCCGGTTTGCGTTTTCCGGTCCAACTCGTGAATCGCCCCGGGATTTCCGGTGCGTTCGTGCGCGGTTACATGGGGCGCATCGAGTCGGGAACCGTGACTGTTGGGCAAGCCGTGTGCGTGGAACCTGCGGGCCATATCACGCGAATCCGGGACATCGTCACATTTGACGGCTCGACCGTTAGCGCAATCGCGCCCCAATCGGTGACTCTCTTGCTCGAAGACGAGCTCGATATTTCCCGAGGTGATGTCATTACGGCGGTTGACAAAAGGGCACACGTGGCACGGGATTTTGAGGCGATGCTGTGCTGGATGGATGTGGAACCCCTGGATCTGAGTCGTAAATATCTCATCAAGCATACGACACGGACCAGCAAGGTGGTGCTCACCGGCATCGATTACACGCTCGACGTTGAGACGCTCGGCGTCGATGCCGAAGCCGCGGTCATGGCGATGAACGTCATTGGTCGCGTCCGTCTGAGGGCACGCGACCGGCTCGTCATGGATCCCTATAGCGAAAATCGGGCCACGGGCGCATTTGTTCTGATCGACGAAGTGTCGAATCACACTGTGGCTGCTGGAATGATCGTTGCATGCTCAGAGGTTTCGCAGGGCCATGGCTAAGGTCTATCTGATTGGAGCCGGCCCGGGCGCAGCGGATCTGTTGACGCTGCGCGCTGCACGCCTTCTGGCGCGCGCCGATGTCGTGCTTCACGATGCATTGATACCGCCGCCGATCTTGGCTTTGGCAACCCGTGCGACGCTCGTTCCCGTCGGCAAACGCTGCGGGGTTCGGTCAACGGCACAGCATTTCATCAACAAACGCTTGATCGACGCGGCGCGGTGCTACGACGTCGTGATCCGCCTGAAGGGCGGCGACCCCATGCTCTTTGGGCGCGCCCAGGAAGAAATCGACGCACTTGTGAAGGCAGACGTGGAAGTCGAAGTCGTGCCCGGCGTGACTGCAGCGTTGGGCGCCAGTGCCGAGCTCGGCGTTTCGCTCACGCGTCGCGCATTGAGTCGTTCGGTGGTATTTGCCACGCCACGCGTGGGACAAAACGATGCGCCTTCGAGGTGGATCGAAAGCGTATTCGCGGCTGATACCGCGGTCCTCTACATGGCATGGGGCCAAGCCCCGGAAATTGCACGAGCGCTCATCGAAAAAGGCAAGGCAGCAAACACGCCGGTCGCAATCGTCGAGGGAGCATCTTGGGAGTCCCAGACGTCGAACTTATTGACTCTCGGTCGATTAGCGGTGTCCGCTCGGGTCGTGCTTGACCCTGAGCGACCAACAATTATGTGTATCGGGGAGGTTTTTAGGGAAGCGCTGGAAAACTTCTCACGCGCCCAATTCTCGGGCAAGACGGTGAGGCGCTGTTCCGCCGGTAATCAGTGAGGTCTCTCGGAGTTCGGCGGACCGGCTATCGAAAGAACAATTTGCATTTCCTGTTGGACGCGGCCTGGGTCCGGGCGCCGTCGCCATTTTACGGCCATGCGTAGCGGCCGTTCACGTTTTCAAATCTCATCGCGCTCTCGAATAACCTCTCGACTATGTACCCTCTGACACCATGCATGAATCCGACAGGGCGCACAATTCCCGTGGCTGCTGAACCTACGCGGCGATGGGTCGCTCGAATCTGTCTGGCCGGGTTCGCCTTGGCAGTTCTGGCGGCCGTCGCGTTGGTTCCGACGGCACGGGCCGATTCGACGCTGCTCAACGCCTCCTACGATGTCGCGCGCGAACTCTACAAGGATTACAACCCGCTATTCGCCACGTATTGGAAGAACAAGACGGGCCAGACGGTGACCATCGAGCAGTCACACGCGGGTTCGAGCCAACAGGCCCGCGCCGTGATCGATGGATTGGAGGCCGACGTCGTGACCATGAATCAGGGCAGCGACATGGAAACGCTCGCGGACCATGGATTGATCGCAAAGGATTGGGCGCAGCGCTTTCCGGATCGCAGCGCGCCGACCTATTCGACCATGATCTTTCTCGTGCGAGAAGGAAATCCACGCGGCATCAAGGACTGGGACGATCTGGCAAAGCCGGGCGTTTCCGTCATCATGGTCAATCCGAAGACCGGCGGCAACGGTCGGTACAGCTATCTGGCCGCGTGGGGATACGCAAAAAAGAATGGGGCAAGTGACGGGCAGGCAGCAGCCTTCGTTGGAAAGCTCCTCAAAAACGTTCCCGTTTTCGCTGGCGGGGGCCGCGCAGCCACGACCACGTTCCTGCAGCGCGGTATGGGTGATGTTCTCATCACCTTTGAGAGCGAAGTGATTCAGATCGATCGGGAATTCGGCGCGGGCAAAGTGTCGCCGGTGTATCCATCCGTCAGTATCGTGGCCGACAACCCCGTGGCGATCGTCGATCGCGTGGTCGACAAAAAAGGCACACGCGCCCTGGCCCAGGCCTATCTCGAGTATCTCTATTCGGATGCTGCGCAGGAGCTTGCAGCACGCCATTTTCTGCGCGTTCGCTCCCCCAAGATCGAAGCGCGTTATGCGGCAAGCTTCAAACCCATCAAACTCTTCACGGTCGATGAGGTGTTTGGGGGATGGCGCAATGCGCAAAAAGTTCATTTCGCCGATGGCGGCGAGTTCGATCGCCTGATGTCGAGCGAGAGACACTAGGAAGATTCCGTGTTCAAGCTCAAACGCGCCAGTGTTTTGCCAGGGTTTCCGATTGCCATGGGTACCACCCTTCTTTATCTGGGGTTGATCGTTCTCGTGCCCCTCTCAGCTGCATTCTTGAAATCGTTTGACCAGACTTGGCATCAGTTCGCGGCGACAGTGACTTCGGATCGAGTGCTGGCGTCCTTTCGGCTTTCGTTCGGGGCCGCGCTCATCGCTGCCCTGATCAACGGCGTGTTCGGGTTACTGGTCGCATGGGTACTCGTGCGTTACCGGTTCTGGGGGAGGCGGCTGATCGACGCCATGGTGGATCTTCCGTTTGCCCTGCCGACTGCGGTCGCAGGTATCGCCTTGACGGCCGTCTATGCCGAGAATGGCTGGCTCGGAGCGCCCTTGGCCAAGCTCGGCGTCAAGGTCGCCTTCACCCCCGTCGGCGTGTTGGTCGCCTTGATTTTCATCGGATTGCCATTCGTGGTTCGCACGGTCGAGCCCGTACTCGAGGAATTGGAAAGCGAACTCGAGGAAGTGGCGCATTCGCTCGGCGCGTCGCCGCTCCAAACATTTGTCCGGGTCATTTTCCCGACCATCCTGCCGGCGCTATTGACCGGGTTTACGCTCGCCTTGGCCCGCGCCATCGGCGAGTATGGATCGGTGGTATTCATCGCCGGCAACATTCCGCTGGTTTCGGAGATCGCGCCCCTGGTCATCATCACGAAGCTTGAACAATACGACTACGCCGGCGCTACGGCCATTGCGGTCGTCATGCTCGTCGCATCGTTCGTCATGCTTTTACTGATCAATCTTTTGCAGGGCTGGATGCGGCGTCGCAACGGCCAGGAAAGGTTGGTCGCATGACTGCCGTGCTACCCGTGCCAGCGGCGCATCACGCATCGTTGCCAAGTGTCGATCAAGCAACGTCGTACCGCAAACGCCGCCGCAATTGGGCGCCGTTTTTCTTGACCTGTACCGCGCTGGTCTATCTCACCGTGATCCTCCTTGTTCCGCTCGCGGCGGTATTCGTGGAAGCCTTGCGTCGCGGCGTTGAATTTTTCTTCCATTCGGTCGCACAACCCGAGGCCCTCGCGGCGATTCGACTTACGCTTCTCGCCGCGGTCATCGCCGTGCCTCTGAATCTGGGGTTCGGGATTGCCGCCGCATGGGCCATCGCCAAATTCGATTTTCGCGGCAAAGCCGTCTTGATCACCCTCATCGATTTACCGTTTTCGGTGTCGCCCGTAATCGCTGGCCTTGTTTATGTCCTGGTATTCGGACTTCAAGGCTGGTTGGGTCCGTGGCTGAGCGCTCACGACATCAAGATCATCTTTGCGGTTCCAGGCATTGTGCTGGCGACGGTCTTTGTGACTTTCCCGTTCGTGGCGCGCGAACTTATTCCACTGATGCAGGCGCAGGGTCGACAAGAGGAGGAGGCCGCGGTGGTGCTCGGGGCGCGCGGTTGGCAAATCTTTTGGCGCGTGACCCTGCCTAACGTCAAATGGGGCCTTCTTTATGGCGTCGTCTTGTGCAATGCGCGCGCCATGGGCGAATTCGGTGCCGTCTCAGTGGTCTCAGGTCACATACGTGGTCTGACCAACACACTGCCTCTGCACGTCGAAATCCTCTATAACGAGTACAACTCGGCTGCTGCGTTCGCGTGCGCCTCGCTGTTGGCCCTGCTCGCCCTCGTCACGCTCGCCATAAAGACGGTACTCGAACATGGATACCTAAAGGAGCATTCGTGAGCATTCAAATGGAGCACGTCTCGAAGCGCTTTGGCGATTTTGTCGCTTTGGATGATGTGAACCTGACGATAGAGCCGGGTGAATTGGTTGCCCTTTTGGGACCATCGGGATCCGGCAAGACCACTTTGTTGCGGGTCATCGCGGGACTGGAATCGGCCGATCAAGGGCGAATTTATTTCGATGACCAGGATGCGACCGAGAAGCATGTGCAAGAGCGTGCGGTTGGATTTGTGTTTCAACACTACGCATTGTTTCAGCACATGACCGTGTTTGAGAATGTCGCCTTCGGGCTTCGTGTCAAACCCCGCAGGTCGCGTCCGACCCAGTCGCAAATCGCTGCGAAAGTGCATCAACTCCTGGATTTGGTCCAACTCGATTGGCTTGGCGAGCGTTATCCCCACCAGCTTTCGGGAGGGCAGCGTCAGCGCATCGCGCTGGCGCGCGCTTTGGCCATCGAACCACGCGTCCTGTTGCTCGACGAGCCGTTCGGGGCGCTTGATGCCAAGGTCCGTCACGATCTTCGCCGCTGGCTGCGCCGTTTGCATGACGAGATCCATCTGACAAGCGTGTTTGTCACGCACGACCAGGAAGAAGCGCTCGAAGTTGCTGATCGAATTGTCGTATTTAATCAAGGCCGAATCGAACAGGTGGGCATACCGGATGAGGTGTACGATCATCCCGCTACGCCATTCGTGTACGGATTTCTCGGACACGCCAACCGGTTCGAAGGGCGCATTCGCGGAGGCACCTCAGAAATCGGTGGCTCGCGCCTGGCGACACCGGAACATGCCGCTGTCAGCGACGCGCCGGGCATTGCCTATGTGAGGCCGCACGACTTGGACGTGGTGGCAACAGCTGACCAAGCTGCGGTTTCAGCGCGTTTTGAACATGCTATAAAACTGGGGCCGACGGTGCGACTCGAGTTTACCCGCGTCGATAACGGCGCAGCGGTCGAGGCCGAGCTCACGCGTGAGCGTTTCGCTGAACTGAATCTGGTCTTGGGGCAGACGGTGCATCTGGCTCCGCGTCGCGGAAAGGTTTTCGCAGAGATGCTTCGATGAACAACTAAGTCGCTACGAGGTCCAAATCCTGGACCGGCCTGGAGGCATTGAGAAATGAACAGTGATTTCATCGAGACGAACGCAATTCTCGCGCGGGCTAGCGCCCGTGGATCCGAGGCAAAACTGCCGTATCGCGGAGCAGTCACGCCGTCGGAAGCATACGAACTCATACGAACCGGCGCTGCCAAGCTGATCGATGTACGGAGCCGCTTCGAGTGGGATTACGTCGGACGCGTACCCGATTCGACCCTCATTGAATGGAAACGGCTTCCAAGCGGGGAGATCAATCACGGCTTTCTGGCCGAACTGGCCAAAGCGGGAACGCCGGAAGAGAACTATCTCTTTTTGTGTCGCAGCGGCGTGCGATCACACGCCGCTGCGCAGGCTGCAACCGAGGCGGGCTATCGCGGCGCTTTCAATATACTGGAGGGATTTGAGGGCGATTTGGATGAACGGAAACAGCGAGGAAACAAGGGCGGATGGCGCTACGCCGGCCTGCCTTGGATCCAAAGCTAAGAGCGGCTTTCATAGCCGAAACTTCGAAACCGAAAGGAGCATGACATGGCACTTCGTTTAGGCGATACGGCGCCGGATTTCAAGCAACAGTCGACAGCCGGAGAGATTAGCTTCCATAACTGGTTGGGTGATAGCTGGGGTGTGCTCTTCTCGCATCCGAAGGACTTTACCCCCGTGTGCACGACCGAGTTGGGCGCCACGGCAAAATTAAAAGAGGAGTTTGCCCGGCGCAATGTCAAGGTACTGGCGATTTCGGTCGATCCCGTCGACTCGCACCAGAAGTGGATCGGAGATATCAACGAGACGCAGCACACTCGAGTCGAATTCCCGATTCTTGCCGATCCCGATCGGAAGGTCTCGGATCTCTACGACATGATTCATCCGAATGCGAATGACACGTTGACGGTACGTTCGGTGTTTTTCATCGACCCCAAGAAGAAAGTGCGGGCAACTATCACGTATCCCGCCAGCACAGGTCGAAATTTCGACGAGATCGTGCGTGTCATTGATTCGTTGCAACTCACGGACAAGTACAGCGTAGCTACACCCGTAAACTGGAAATATGGCGAGGACGTGATCATCTCGGGATCGGTGCAGGATCCTGATGTGATTAAACAGAAATTTCCGAAGGGGTATACTGCGGTCAAACCTTATCTGCGCGTGACACCACAACCCGATCTGAAATGAGACGTGACGCATCGACTTCGAGAAAGCTCGCCCTGGCGGGCTTTCTTATTTGTGCCGGACTCGTAAGCATTGCGCTCTACCTGCAATACGAGGTCCATCTCGAGCCCTGTCCACTCTGCATGCTGGAGCGCATATGCTTTTCTTTGTTGGGGCTTGTCTTTCTGCTTGCGGCCATCCACGGGCCCCGCAGGGGCGGAATGCGGCTCTATGCTGCCTTTGAACTGATTCTTGCCGCGACGGGCATTGCGCTGGCGAGCCGGCATGTCTGGCTGCAATGGTTTCCACCGGTCAACGCGGGCTGTACCGCGGATCTTTTCTATCAACTCCGACGTTTTCCTCTTTTGAGCGTCGTCGAGAAAGCGCTGCGGGCCACCGGCGACTGCGCGGTCGTCGATTGGACTCTCTTTAGGCTCTCGATTGCCCAGTGGTCATGGATATGGTTTATGCTACTTGGCTGGCTTTCAATCCTGATATTCGCACGTGGCGGCGCGCGGCGAACCTCGATTTGGAAGTGATGGGATTTGACGGGCGCGCACCAACGGAAATCGACCGACGTCGGTTAGGTGTTTATGAACAAAGCCTTCGTTAAGGAATCGGACAACGAAGAAGACAGCGACATCGACGCTGCGGCTCCCGACATATTGCCAGGAACCAAGAACTATCTCACGCCCGCAGGCTATCAACGCTTGAAGGATGAGTTATTAATTCTCATCGATTCTGAGCGACCCGAGGTCGTCCGCACTGTCTCGTGGGCAGCATCCAACGGCGATCGCTCTGAAAACGGCGACTATATTTATGGTAAGCGTCGTTTGCGCGAGATCGACCGGCGCATCCGTTTTCTCACTCAACGTCTCGACATTGCCGAGGTGGTGGACCCGAAATTGCAGGAGGCTAATGCCGATCGCGTCTACTTCGGGGCCACGGTGCGCTATCGCAGTGGTGATGGGGCAGAGGCGACCGTGACGATTGTAGGCGTCGACGAGGCCGAGCCATTGGCCGGGAAGGTCAGCTGGGTCTCCCCGATTGCGCGCGCACTGCTCAAAGCCCGTCTAGGCGACATAGTTACGCTCAAAACCCCAAGGGGCCACGCCGAACTCGAAGTGCTCGAGATCCGCTATCCTGTTCTTGATCGTGATTAGGACTTGACGCGCACGATCCGAATAACTTCGGGGATACGGCGCAAGCGGCGTATTACCCGAGCGAGATGAGCGCGATCGGACACCTGCACCATGAAGTGTAAGAGTGTAATCTCCTCGGCCTCGTCGTCCATAGCCACATGGCTGATGTTGGATCCGGCCTCGGACACTTCGACAGCGGCTTTCGCCAGAACACCGCGCTCGTTTCGCAGCGAGACATCGAGTTTGACTGCGAACAGCCGGGTGTGATCGATGTCGTTTTCCCACTGCGACTCGACCCAACGTTCGGGTTCGCGGTTCTTAACGCGCGCGGCTGTCGGGCAATCGGTCGTATGAACCACAAGGCCGTAGCCTCGCCGGATATACCCGAAAATCGCGTCACCCGGAATGGGCCTGCAGCACGGTGCGAGCATGACCGACATGCCTTCAGTGCCGCCGACAAGAACCGGGTGCGGCGCCGACGTATCCTCTGACACGTCTTGTTCGCCGGTTGTCCCTAAGCCGCTGAGAATGAAACGACGCGCAACCACGCCTGGGATGCGTCGACCCAGTCCAAGATCGGCAAGCAACTCCTCGCGTGACTTCGCACCGCTTTCGTACTGCACCCGATGCCAATCCTCATCGGTCAACTCTTCATACTTGTGGTCGATCTGCTTGAGGGCCTGATCCAGCAATTGCGCACCGAGATCAACCGATTCCTCGTACTTCATGGTTTTCAGGTAATGCCGGATTTCGGAGCGTGCGCGTCCGGTTCGAACGAAGGCGAGCCAACTCGGATTCGGTCGGGTTTCCACGCCGGTCACGACCTCGACGACATCCCCGCTTTGCAGTTCCGTGCGCAATGATGAGAATTCGCCGTTGATCTTGGCTGCGACACAGTGATTGCCAATATCCGTATGGATCTGATAGGCGAAGTCCACCGGCGTGGCCCCACGCGGCAATGTGATGATGGTCGATTTGGGTGTGAAGACGTAGACCGCATCCGGAAACAGGTCGACTTTGATATGTTCCAAGAATTCGGCGGAGTCGCCGGTTTGGTTCTGAATGTCCAGCAGGGACTGGAGCCATTGATGGGTATTTTTTTGAACATCCGTGACGGAATCGTCATTTGTCTTGTAGAGCCAGTGGGCTGCAACCCCCGATTCGGCGACACGATGCATTTCCTGGGTCCGAATCTGGAATTCAACCGGCGTTCCGAAAGGACCCAGAACGGTGGTATGTAGCGACTGATAGCCATTGATTTTTGGGATGGCAATGTAGTCCTTGAACTTGGAGCCCACGGGCTTGAACAGCGCGTGCAGTGCGCCTAAGGTCAGGTAACAGGACGCATGATCGGGTACGACGATACGAAATCCATAGACATCGAGAACTTGGGAGAACGAAAGCTTCTTCTCCAACATTTTGCGATAGACGCCGTAGATGGTCTTTTCACGCCCATAAACCTCAGCATGAATGCCTGCAGCCGGGAGCGCGCCGCGAACGGCTTCCAGGGTCTTTCCCACGACTTCTCTGCGGTTGCCACGGGCGGCCAGAATGGCCTTTTTCAAGACTTCGAACCGGTGTGGATAGAGATAGGCGAAGGCGGAGTCCTGGAGCTCACGATACATCGAGTTCAAGCCCAGTCGATGGGCGATCGGCGTATAGATCTCAAGCGTTTCCCGGGCGATGCGGCGGCGTTTTTCGGCCGGTAGGGAAACCAGAGTACGCATATTGTGAAGTCGATCGGCAAGCTTGATCAGGATCACGCGTACGTCCCGCGCCATGGCGAGAAGCATCTTGCGAAAGTTTTCTGCCTGGGCCTCCTGACTGTCCTGAAACTCCATTTTGTCGAGTTTCGACAGTCCATCCACCAGTTCGGCAACCGGGGCGCCAAAACGCTCGATCAAGGCGTCCTTTTTTATGCCCTGGTCTTCCATGACGTCGTGCAGGAGCGCGGCCATCATGGCATTGGCGTCGAGTTTCATGCCCGCGCAGATCTCGGCCACCGCGATGGGATGCGAGATGTAGGCGTCACCACTGGAGCGGAACTGGCCCAAATGGGCCTCGTCGGAGAAGCGGTAGGCTTCCTTGATGCGCTTGACGTCGGACTCGCCCAGATAGGCGGACATCATTTCGGTCAATGGTGCGAGGCTAACAACCCGATTTGGCGCGCTTGAAACAACCGCCGGAAAGTGCGGGATGACCGCTGGTGGGTTAGCGGAGTCCATGCCGCCCGCGACGGCGACAGGCTCGTTACGTTGGAGATCTTCCTTGCGTCGTCGGAAGTTCACCAAACGGGCGACCGAATCGAGGGCGGTACTCAAGCTCATGTCGCGACTCTCGCGGGGTCATCCCGTACATGGTTGATTCCGGACCTAGATCGGCACCTTTTTCAGCATTTCAATGCCGGTCTTACCTTCTGCGATTTCGCGCAATGCCGTGACAGTCGGTTTGTCTTTGGCGTCGACCTTCGGGGTATGCCCTTGGGCTAATTGGCGCGCGCGATAGGTAGCCGCCAGCGCAAGCTGAAAGCGGTTCGGAATGTGCTTCAAACAGTCTTCGACGGTGATGCGGGCCATGGCTACGAATCCAATTCAGTGAAATGGGTCATTGCGCTTAGACCGAATCGCGTCTAACGGCAATCCCGAGTTGGTCAAAAAGCTGTGCGTACCGCGCGGCCTGCGAGCGAAAGCGCAAACGGGTCGCGTGCACGATCTGCGTCAAATGCTCAAGCGCGACGGGAAAGTCTTGATTGATAATAACATATTCGAATTCGCACGCATGAGACATTTCGCTTCCGGCGGCCAAAAGACGGCGCGTAATCACCGCCTGGGTGTCCTGGCCGCGCAGACGGAGTCGCGCCTCCAGCGCTTCAATCGAAGGGGGCAAGATGAAGACACCGACAGCGGCGGCAAATTGGGCACGCACCTGTTGCGCCCCTTGCCAGTCGATTTCCAGGAGAACATCGCTTCCCTGAGCCACTTGCTCAGCGATTTTGAGGCGGGAGGTTCCATACAGATTTCCGTGAACCTCCGCGCTTTCGAGAAATTCGCCGCGATCTCGGCGCAGCTTGAATTCCTTCGAACTGACGAAGTGGTACTCGCGTCCATTTTTTTCGCCTGCGCGGGGAGGGCGCGTTGTATATGAAATCGACAAGCAAAGGTTCGGCTCGTTCTTCAGCAGCGCGTTAACGAGCGTGGATTTGCCTGCGCCCGAAGGCGCGGCAACGATAAAGAGATTTCCACCATTCTCCAGGGAATCCATACCATCCTTTGCGTAGGTTGCGCGTTTCACACGCGCCCTCGAAAATAACTCCTGCTCGTGCTTGAGCGAATATCCGCCCGGATCCACCCGGCCGTTGATCGATTCAGAGATTTGATCAATTTTGCCAGTTATCCCATGAGTGGCGGGCGGGGCCAGTCAGGTGGCGTCATCTATTCCAGGTTCTGCACCTGCTCTCGCATCTGCTCGATGAGAAGCTTTAGCGCCATGGCCGCGTCCGACAGTTCGGCGGCTGCGGACTTCGAGCCGAGAGTATTGGCCTCCCGATTGAGTTCTTGCATCATGAAATCCAGACGTTTACCGCATGCCCCTCCGGCTGCCAGAATCCGGCGCGTCTCGGAGAGGTGGGCCTCTAATCGCGAGAGCTCCTCGGAGACATCGATACGAACCCCAAAGACGGTCGCTTCTTGGCGGATCCGATCCAACGCCTCCTCTCGGGTCAAGGCCGCCGCGGCTTTGCCCTGGGCCGCATGTTCGAGGCTTATGCCGAGCGCCGCTGAAAGGCGCTCCACCAGCCTTTGCTGATGCAGCGAGACAAGTTCCGGAATCAAGGGGACTAAACGGTGTGCGATCGCTTCCATCTTGTCGACCCGTTCGTTGATCATCTGCCCGAGCTTCGCGCCTTCGCGGTCTCTCGTCTGCGTCAGTTGGTCGAGTGCTTCTGCCCCGAGGTTTGCGGCGAGCTCGAGCACCTCTTTCTCCGAGAGGGCACTGTCCTCCAGTACGCCGGGCCAATGCAGGACCTCCGACACGCGAAGGGCGCCGGCCTGGGGTAGGACGGCGAGGACATCGCGCTCGAGCTTTCCGAGTTCGCCCACAAGGCCGGCATTCAGCCGCAGCGAAGGCGCGCTCTGGCCGGCTCGATGGATATAAAAGCGGCAATCGAGCTTGCCTCGCGATACTCGGGCGGTAATGGCCTCGCGCAAGATGGACTCCCCCGCGCGCAACTCTTCGCTGATCCGAAACTGCGCGTCAAGGAAGCGTGAATTGACGCTGCGGATTTCAAAAACAATCGTGCCGGCCGCGTGGTCTTGGCGCGCCAACGCGAAACCGGTCATGCTACACAGATTCATAGAAAGCCACGATTTAGGGTCTCATTTCTTTACAAGGCGTCGGGAAATGACCAAAATCGCCACCAACTTATCCCCGACTATGGCATCCCAAGCAAACGCACCACTTCCAGACGGCTACGAACTTGAGGGATATCGCATTGTAAAGAAGATATCCAGTGGAGGGTTCAGTATCGTCTATCTGGCGCGCGACGAATTCGAGCGGCCGGTAGCGATCAAGGAATATCTGCCGAGCTCTCTCGCCTTGCGGCGCGACGGCGAGTTGGCTCCGACCATATCGGAAGAGAACCTGCCGACTTTCCGGATCGGTCTGAAGTGTTTTTTTGAAGAGGGCCGCGCGCTCGCGCGAATCCTGCATCCGAACGTGGTCCGCGTTGTCAATTTCTTTCGGGCCAACGATACCGTGTACATGGTGATGCAATATGAACAGGGGCGTTCGCTGCAGGAACACATTCTGAAACATCGCGAACGTGGAGACAAGAAACTGCTCGGCGAGCGCTTTATCCGCATGGTCTTCTCGCAGGTCATGAACGGTCTGCGAGAGGTTCACACGAACAAGCTTTTGCACCTCGATCTCAAGCCCGCCAACGTCTATCTACGCACCGACGGTTCCCCGATCCTGCTTGATTTTGGGGCGGCGCGGCAAACCCTTCAATCCGATACCGGCAAGCTCTATCCCATGTATACCCCGGGCTTTGCGGCGCCCGAGCTCTATGAAAAGAATGGGGTGCTTGGTCCCTGGACGGATATATACAGTATTGGCGCGTCTATCTTTGCCAGCATGTCAGGACACGCGCCGCAGCCGGCCGACGCACGACTGCTGAATGACAAGATGTCCAATAAATACCGGAATTTGTCCGACTCCTATTCGCAGGAGCTGCTCGGTGTGGTTGAATGGTGTTTGCGCTTGGATCCCCTTGCGCGGCCCCAAAGCGTGTTTGGATTGCAAAAGGCGCTCCTCGAGCACGCGTCCTCCAAACCGAAGAAGACCATCAATCGGACGCTCAGACGAATTTGGCGCTCGATTTTGCCACGTGGATTCCATCGGAAAGAGCCGAGTTCCACGCTTAGCATGAACACCCGCCGGCATAAATGAAGGGGTGAACGTCAATGCGATTCTCCATCTACCAGGAAAGTAAAAAGGGCGGCCGCAAGAATAACCAGGATCGCATGGGGTATTGCTTTACCCGCGATACGCTCCTCATGGTCATGGCCGACGGCATGGGGGGGCACTTGTTGGGCGAAATGGCGGCACAGATCGCGATCCAGACCATCGGTTCGAACTTCCAGAAGCAAGCCACTCCGACTCTGAAGAGTCCGCAGCGGTTTTTGGAAGAAACTTTTTTGGATGCCCACAATGAAATTCATCACTATCGGGTCGCGAATAACTTGCCCGAATCGCCTCGGACCACCGTCGTTGCCTGCATCATCCAGAAGGGCTCAGCTTACTGGGCACATGCGGGAGACTCGCGTCTGTATTGGTTGCGTGGTGGCGAGGTGATTGCCCAAACGCGTGATCATTCCAAGATTCAGAGTCTCATTCAACAGGGGCTTGCTCTGCCTTCGGAGATCGATTCGCACCCTGAGCGAAACAAGCTCTTTAACTGCCTGGGGTCGCCATCGGCGCCGACGGTTGAACTTTCGCGCAAGATGGTGCTAAAGCCAGGCGACACGATCTTTCTCTGCACGGACGGATTATGGTCAGTCGTGTCGGAGCAGTTGATCACGTCCGCATTTGCGGGCAATACCGTGATGCGTGCGGTACCGGACCTCATCTATCTCGCGCTTCTCGAAGGCGGCCCGGATTCCGATAACGTCACGGGCATGGCATTAACGTGGGAAGGGACGGATCTGGCCGACGAAAGCACCGGAATTTCCACGTTGTTGATGCCGATCGGAGCTGTAACGACAACCATCCATGCTTCGCGCCCCTCGGAATTAGAAAGTGCGGTGAGTGCCGAAGGGCTTTCCGAAGATGAGATCGAAAAAACCATCGACGAAATCCGCGCGACGATTCGAAAATCCAACAAACTCATGCCCAAAGTATGAGCACGCAACAGCAAGACTCGACGCGAGCGCAGGGGCGCGCGTACGACGCATTAAGACCCATACGATTGACTCGCAACTATACCGTCCACGCCGAAGGCTCGGTCCTCGTCGAATTCGGCCAGACCCGGGTATTGTGTACCGCGAGCGTGGAGCCGCGCGTGCCGGCCTTTCTGAAAGGCAAGGGGAAAGGCTGGCTGACGGCGGAATATGGCATGTTGCCGCGCTCCACTCATACCCGGATGGAGCGTGAAGCGGCGCGAGGCAAGCAGTCCGGGCGCACGCAGGAAATCCAGCGGCTGATTGGGCGGTCCTTGCGCGCGGTGATTGATCTGGCAAGCCTGGGGGAGCACACCTTGCAGCTCGACTGCGACGTCTTGCAAGCCGATGGAGGTACCCGAACGGCAAGTATCACCGGCGCTTTTGTCGCTGCGCACGATGCCATTGCGGGCATGGTCGCAAGCGGCCTTATACCACCGTCCGTTGTGCCGGTACGTGATTTCGTGGCTGCCGTCTCGGTCGGGATCGTTTCGGGTATCCCCATGCTGGATCTGGATTACGAAGAAGATTCGGGTTGCCAGACCGACATGAACGTCGTCATGACCGGCAGCTCGGGCATGGTCGAGGTCCAGGGCACGGCGGAGGGCGCGCCATTTTCGCGAACTGAACTCGACTCTCTTCTCGATCTGGCGTCCAAAGGGGTCTGCGAACTGGTCGCGGCACAGCGCCGGGCCTTGGGCCTGCCCTCCGCGTGATGGCAACGGACGTCTCGCGTCACGGCTCGCAAGAGCGGCCGGATTCCTGGGTGATTGCGTCGCACAACGCAGGGAAGTTGCGCGAGTTCGCAGGATTGCTTGCCCCGCTTGGCGTTCGGGTTCTGGAACAAGCTGAACTCGGCGTGGACGAAGCCGACGAACCGTATGCGACCTTTCTCGAGAACGCGTTGACCAAGGCGCGTCATGCCAGCCGCATCGCGCGCTTGCCCGCATTGGCTGACGATTCGGGCCTGTGCGTGGACGCGTTGCGCGGCGAACCCGGGGTGCGCTCGGCACGGTACGCCGGCCTGCCCAAGTCGGACGAGCGCAACAACAGTCGGCTGGTGCACGAATTGCAGGGCAATGCGATGCGGCAGGCGCACTACTACTGCGTGCTCGTCTGGCTGGGACACGCGGAGGATCCTGAACCTGTGGTGGCCGAAGGGCGCTGGGACGGGCTCATCGTCGATACGCCGAGGGGAACCGGTGGCTTTGGCTATGATGCTCACTTCTACCTGCCAGATTGGGGCTGCACCGCGGCGCAACTGACGCCGCAACAGAAAAATAATGTCAGCCATCGATCTCAGGCATTGGCGCATTTGGTGGCGCGATTGCGTCAACGTCAGGCCCGGTAGGCTTTCATCCCATTCGAGAGCCGCTCCGCATCGCGTGTAATGAGCCGTTGCGCTCGCGGTATCATGGACACAGGATTCCTGCCGACGAGATTTGCGATCGCCCGGGACTGGATGGTGAAGAGAGAAAGATCGTGCGAGAAATGATTCCGATTGTCCCGGATGCGAGTTCGAGTCCGCCACGGCTGCACAGCGCGCCCTTGGCTTTTCTCGCACCCGGCACGATTCGTCTGTCGACGTTGCCGCCCTTGACCCTGTATGTGCATATTCCTTGGTGCGTGCGCAAGTGCCCCTATTGTGATTTCAATTCGCATGAAGCCGTGGGCGGGGTCGACGGTTTGCCCGAGCAAGCCTATCTGTCGGCATTGCGCACTGACCTGGAAGACGCGCTACCTTTAGTGTGGGGCCGGCGCGTTCACGCGGTGTTCATCGGAGGGGGTACACCCAGTCTATTTTCTGCTGCGGCCATCGATACGCTCCTGGCGGACATTCGGGCGCGTCTGCCCTTGGACGCGGATGCCGAAATTACGTTGGAGGCGAACCCGGGAACGTTCGAAGCGGCCAAGTTCGCGAACTATCGTCGAAGCGGTGTCAACCGCCTCTCGATCGGCATCCAGAGTTTTGACGATGATTGTCTCGCGGCCTTGGGGCGCATTCATGATAGTCGGCAGGCGCAGCGCGCCATTGAGATCGCTCGAGGGAATTTCGAGAATTTCAATCTGGATTTGATGTACGGCCTTCCAGGCCAAACGCTGGCGGCGGCCGAGCGCGACATCGAACTGGCGCGTTCCTATGGCCCACCGCATTTGTCGCTCTACCAACTTACGATCGAGCCGAACACGGCTTTTGCGAAATACCCGCCCGCATTGCCGGCCGATGACATCACGGCACTGATCGAGAAATCCATCGACGCCATGCTCGGTCAAGACGGATTCGAACGTTATGAAGTCTCGGCTTGGGCCCAACCGGCCGTGAAAAGTCGGCATAACCTGAATTACTGGAACTTTGGCGATTACCTCGGCATAGGCGCGGGTGCCCACAGTAAGCTCAGCTTTCCTGAACGCGTCGTTCGCCAGGTGAGGTATCGCCAGCCTAAGACTTACTTGGATCGAGCCGGCCAACGTGCGTCACTCGTGCAAGAAGAGCACGAGGTCAAGAGAGTCGATCTGCCGTTTGAGTTCATGCTCAATGCGCTGCGTCTGGTCGACGGATTTCCAGCTTCGCGCTTCTTTGAGCGGACCGGAGTGGCGCTATTCGAAATTGAATCGATTCTCGCCAAAGCGCAGACAGACGGCTTGATCGAGCGCGATCCGGGGCGCTTGCGTCCCACGCCGTTGGGCCTACGCTTTTTAAATGATCTACAGGAACGCTTTCTATTGACGTGAGACGTGCACCGATAGAGGGCAGATTGACCGACGCATGCACCATATTGGCGGTGACGAGCTTGCCCTAAGCTGGTGCGAATATGACCTAAAGATCAGTGAATTCGGGAGGGGCGAGTTCGATTCGCCCGCTTTTACGGGGCGTTGAAGATCTGAGGGCACTCCGGCCGGTGGCATAATTAGTGCTATATTTTCGGGCGAAATTGGCCGGGGCGCGTGCCTCTGCCTGAGAAATCATTTCCGCCCCGGCCCCAGGAGGTGCTGGGGCGGAATCAATTCGGCTTATCTACAGGAGAGTGTTTAATGGGGACCACCGCCGCAGACGTGTTGAAAATGGCGAAAGACAATGAAGCGAAGTTCGTCGACTTTCGCTTTACCGATACCAAGGGAAAAGAGCAGCACGTCACGGTGCCGGTGTCGCAATTCTCAATGGACAAGTTCGAGAACGGCCATGCGTTTGACGGCTCCTCGATTGCTGGGTGGAAGGGTATCGAGGCATCCGACATGCTGCTCTATCCCGATCCGGATTCGGCATTCCTGGACCCGTTCCGGGAAGAGACGACAATTTGCATCACATGTGATGTGATCGAGCCGAGCGATGGCAAGGGTTATGACCGCGATCCCCGTTCGCTCGCAAAGCGTGCCGAGGCCTACCTGAAGGCCAGCGGATTGGGCGATACCGCGTACTTTGGACCCGAACCCGAGTTCTTCATCTTCGATCAGATTCGATGGGGCGAAGATATGTCGGGGTGTTTCGTAAAAATCGATAGCGAGGAAGCCTCCTGGTCCAGCGGCGAAAAATTAGACGGCGGCAATTTTGGCCACCGTCCTTCGGTCAAGGGCGGCTATTTCCCGGTACCACCGGTCGACTCGCTGCAAGACATCCGTTCAGAGATGTGTCTACTCCTCGAAGCGATGGGTGTGCCGGTTGAGGTCCATCACCACGAAGTAGCCGGCGCTGGCCAGTGCGAAATAGGCACCAAGTTTTCGACTCTCGTCGAACGCGCCGATTGGCTGCAAAAATTGAAATACGTGGTTCATAACGTCGCCGCCTCGTATGGCAAGACCGCGACCTTCATGCCCAAACCCGTGGTCGGCGACAACGGCTCGGGAATGCATGTGCATCAGTCAGTATGGAAGGGTGGCGCGAACCTGTTTTCGGGTAATGCTTATTCCGGTCTTTCCGAGTTCGCTCTCTATTACATCGGTGGCATCATTAAGCACGCTCGGGCCTTGAACGCCATTACCAACCCTGGCACAAACTCATATAAGCGCTTGGTCCCCGGATTCGAGGCGCCGGTGAAGTTGGCCTACTCTGCGCGCAATCGTTCGGCCTCGATTCGAATTCCGTATGTCTCCAATCCGAAGGCGCGCCGCATCGAGGTGCGGTTCCCGGATCCCACCGCCAATCCATACTTGGCGTTCGCCGCCATGCTCATGGCCGGCCTGGACGGTGTCGAGAACAAGATTCATCCCGGCGAAGCCGCCGACAAGAACCTCTATGACCTGCCGCCGGAAGAAGATGCAAAGATTCCTACGGTATGCTCGAGCCTTGAGCAGGCACTGGAGTACCTCGATAAGGATCGCGGCTTTCTGACCAAGGCAGGGGTGTTCTCGGATGAGATGATTGATGCCTACATGGGTCTGAAAATGGAGGAGGTGACGCGTTTTCGGATGACGACCCACCCGATCGAGTTCGACATGTATTATTCCCTTTAACAGGGCGCCGCTTAACGAAGACGCACGGCTTGGCCGTGCGTTTTTTTTGATCAGTCGAACCGATACCGAGCCCTGTCTGCCGAGCGATTCACTCGGCGTCGTTGCTTTTTCGTAGATATCGTTTGTAAAACCCTGTTTCATATCATAAACTTCAATTCCCGCTGCACCGGATCCGCCCATGTCGCCGTCTCGATTCACAATGAAATATCTCGTGGGGATCGCTACAGCGACCTTGCTTTTCGCCGGCCTAGCCCATGCGGAAGGCGATATCTGGCAATGCACCGACGACAGTGGCATTACCCTTTACAAAAATACCGGCACCGGCAAGGGCTGTAAAAAGGTTGAGGTCGACCCTGTCGTGATCCCCAAGCTGGTGCAGCCGTCGAGGACACCGGATAGTTTTCCGAAGGTCGACAGCGTCACGCAAAAAGCACGCGATAGCGATCGCAAGCGGATCCTGGAAGATGAATTGCACACGCAAGAGGCCAAGCTTGCCGAGCTCAAGAAGGCCTATAACAACGGCGAACCGGATCGTCAGGGCAATGAGCGCAACTACCAGAGATATCTGGACCGGGTGCAGCAGATGAAAACCGATATTGCGCGCTCCGAATCGGATATTGATTCCATCAAAGACGAACTGTCGAAGCTCCAGTGAGAACTTCTCCGGCCATTTGCCGGTTGAAGTCGGGCTTTGACACAGGAGCTTAGATGGCGATAACGACGGCATCCTCACCGGAGGCTAGGCGCACCGGGCCTCCGGCCAGCAAACTTGCGTCGCGCTACGGAGGTTTGGATCTACTCACGTCGGCGGTCGTCATCCTCGATGACAAGGCGTGTATCGAGCACGCGAATGCGGCGGCCGAGACGTTGTTCGAATTCTCCCTGAAGAATTTATTGTCCCAGCGATTTTCGGAGTTGTTTTCCAATGGCGCCTTGATCGATACATTGTTTGCGGAGGCACTGGAGCATCGTTTTAGCGACAAGCGGCTCGATCTGACGCTCGAGCGCGGCGTTGCGCGCGAACCTTTAAGGCTGCATGCCATCGTCACGGTTCTACAGGATGCGCCCCGGACACCCGTGGTTTTCGAGTTGCAGGAGATTGACCAGCAGATCAAGGTCGATCGGGAAGCGCGAATTCTTGACCAGGTCTCGGCGAACCGAGAGCTCGTCCGAAACCTCGCTCATGAGATCAAAAATCCCTTGGGAGGCATCCGCGGGGCGGCGCAACTACTGGAACTCGAACTCGATGCGGTGGAATTACGCGAATACACACAAGTCATCATCAAGGAAGCTGACCGTCTGCAGAAGCTTGTGGATCGACTCCTCGCGCCGCACCGCCGGCCCCATATTGTCGGGGAGGTGAACATACACGAAGTGTGCGAGCGGGTGCGCAGCGTGGTTCTGGCCGAATATCCCAAGGGTTTGGACATCGAGCGCGATTACGATACTAGCCTGCCTGAATTTCGTGGCGACAAGGAACAACTGATCCAGGCACTTCTGAATATCGCGCGCAACGCGGCGCGGGCGTTGGAGGACCGGATGCTTACGGGCGACGCGCAGATCATCCTGAAGACGCGAATCGCGCGACAAGTGACGGTGGCCCGAACCCACTACCGCCTGGCATTGGAATTGCATGTACTCGACAACGGCCCCGGAATTCCGGAGGATTTGAAGGATCGCGTTTTTTTTCCGCTGGTTTCGGGACGCGAGGGTGGCAGCGGCTTGGGGCTGACCTTGGCGCAGACCTTCGTCCAACAACATCAGGGACTGGTGGAATTCGAGAGCCGGCCGGGAAGAACCGATTTCCGCATTCTGGTGCCGCTCCCATGAAGGCCTAGGGGTCATGAGCGACGCTCCGAAATCGCGTGGCAGAGCGTGGCCGTTATAGGCAAGGTGAAATGGGACTATGAAACCAATCTGGATTGTCGACGACGACCAATCAATTCGCTGGGTTTTGGAGAAGACCCTTGCCCGGGAGAATTTGAGTTGCAAGACCTTCGGCAATGTGAACGAAGCTATTCTGGCACTCGAGAGCGAGTCGCCGCAAGTACTGGTGTCGGACATTCGCATGCCTGGAGGAGCGACAAGCAACGCCGGCTTGGAGCTTCTCTCGGCAGCCAAAAACAAGTACCCGGGGTTGCCGGTCATCGTCATGACGGCGTTCTCCGACCTTGAAAGCGCGGTCGCAAGTTTCCAGGGCGGGGCGTTCGAGTACCTTCCCAAACCATTTGACGTCGATCAGGCCGTCGATCTGATTCGACGCGCCGTCGACGAAAGCCTGCGTGAGTCGGCGTATGAAGAGCAGGCTGAATCGACCCCGGAAATTCTTGGACACGCGCCGGCAATGCAGGACGTGTTCCGGGCGATTGGGCGTCTCTCGCAATCGAACGTGACCGTTCTCATTACGGGAGAATCGGGCAGCGGCAAGGAATTGGTGGCGCGCGCGCTTCATAAGCACAGCCCGCGTGCCGCAAGCCCATTTATCGCGCTGAACACGGCAGCCATCCCCAAGGACCTTTTGGAGTCGGAACTGTTCGGGCACGAGCGCGGCGCCTTTACCGGAGCACAATCCATGCGTCGCGGTCGCTTCGAGCAGGCCGAAGGGGGCACCCTGTTTCTCGACGAAATCGGAGATATGCCATCGGAACTCCAGACGCGCCTCTTGAGGGTGCTTTCAGACGGGCACTTCTATCGTGTCGGCGGCCACAACCCTCTGCGCGCCAACGTTCGCGTGATTGCGGCCACGCACCAGGATCTGGAAACTCAGGTTACCGCGGGTGTGTTCCGGGAGGATCTTTATCATCGCCTGAATGTCATCCGCCTACGTTTGCCGGCGCTTCGGGAGCGGTCGGAAGATATCCCGGTTTTGACGCGCAGTTTCTTGCAAAAAAGCGCAAAGGATCTTGGCGTCGAACCCAAGAGGGTTTCGGAAGCCGCGATGCAGTTGCTCACAACCTTGCCTTTCCCGGGCAACGTGCGTCAGCTCGAGAATCTGTGTCATTGGCTCACGGTGATGGCGCCGGCGCAGGTCATTGAAGTCAAGGATTTGCCGCCCGAGATGCGAGGCGTAGAGAGTGCACGCAAAGTCGGCACGCGACCGGTGACAAGGATTGGCGCCGCGTTCAACGACGCGACCCTGCGGCCGGAGGAAAGAGCGGGCAGCGCGTCCGAATGGCAAGACCTCCTGGAGGCGACCGCGGCACGCATGCTCTCTGACGGGAAAGGTGAAATCATGGATCTTCTCTCGCGTCAATTCGAGTCGAGTGTGATCCGAATTGCCTTGCGTCACACGGGCGGACGCCGCATCGAGGCCGCCCAACGCCTGGGGATCGGCAGAAATACCATTACCCGTAAGATTCAGGAATTGGGCCTGGATCAGGTTGAGCCCGAGCCGTGACACGACGTAGACGGTACAGCCGGTATTCGCTCGGCAGGTTTTACTTCCCGGATTCTTTTTTCAAGTATGCGATGAGATCCGCGCGGTCCTGGGCATCGGGCACCGAGTAGTTCATGTGCTGTCCGGGGATGAGTTTTTCTGGGTCGCTTAACCACCGGTCAAGTGTGTCCTCATTCCACACGAGACTCGAGTTCTTCAAAGCATCCGAGTAGCTATATCCAGGCGCCGATCCGACGCGTCGGCCATATACCCCGCGATGGGCCGGCCCGACACGATTGGTGTCCAGCGAGTGGCAGGCGACACAGCGACTTTCGTAGAGGACCTGGCCGCGGTCGGGGTCGCCCGCCAGTGTCGCGTCACTCAGAAAAAGTGCCAGAAGCACCCAGGTCCACCGGGATGTGCATATCGCCATGGAGGAGTGCATCCGGAGGGCAAACGATTTGACCGGCAAACCTTCAAGGGCCGGCCAAACCGATGTCCGATTTATGCGCCAAACGAGAGCGCGTTTGCAGGCAATGGCAGCCCCTGCGCGCCCAAAAGAGCCGTGTAGTGCGAAACCTCGTCTGCGGCGATTCGCCCTGATATCTTGGCCAACTGCGGGTCCTTAAACGACGGGATGACTCCGATGTACGCATTGGCCGCGCCCAATTCCAAGCGGGTGGCCAGCGCGAGCACGTCGGCCTGCGACTTCAGGGTATTGGCCTGAAGTTCAGTCGCGTATTCATCGAGCGACTTGTCGGCGACCGGCATACCCCCCAATTTATGAATGGTGGCAATAAGCGCATCACGGTGTGCCTTGTGCTGTCCCTGGAAATAGACTGCGACTTGCAATACCGGCTTTTGCAACAATCCGCTTTGCGCCCCGAGTTGGTAGGCGCCAATGGCTTCATATTCCAGCCCGAGGGCGGTGTTAAGAATCGAAATATCGCTCGAAGTACCTGACATCCCTTGAGCCAGAGCTTCATGGCCTCCGACAAGCATCAAGGCAGCCGCTGACAGCGTGGCCCGGCTGGTGAGGCCGAGAAAGCCGCGACGGGGCGGGTTCGATTCTGGAAGCAGTACTCGCGATTCATGATTTGGATTTGGCATGGCTCACACCTAGAAGTAAAGAGAGGGTTTTGGGGTCCTGCCCCGCTTCTACGTAGGATGAGCACGTGTGGATTCAGCTGTCTGTTGTGCGCCGATCTAGGAGAGGTCCAAAGTGGCGATGACCGGGGCGTGATCGGAAGGTTGTTCGCGTTTACGCGGTAGCCTGTCGATCACGCAGGCGTGGCAAGTCTCGCGCAACACTTCTGAAAGGAGGATGTGGTCAATCCGCAAACCCATGTTGCGCCGGAAGGCGAGCATGCGGTAGTCCCACCAGCTGAAGGATTTTTCAGGCTGCTCGAAAAGTCTAAACGCGTCAACGAGACCCAGTTGTTGCAGCTGGCGAAAACCGGCGCGCTCGGCGTCCGAGACCAGAACCTGGCCGACCCAGGCCAAGGGGTCGTGAATATCGCGGTCTTCGGGCGCAATGTTGTAGTCGCCTAAAAGGGCCAGCCGAGGATAACGGGCCAGTTCAGTCCCCAGCCACCGACCCAGTGCCTCTATCCAGCGTAGTTTGTACGCATATTTGTCGGATCCTACGGCTTGACCGTTGGGGAAGTAGGCGCACACGATGCGGACACCGGCTATGGTGGCACTGAGGACTCGTTTTTGATCGTCCTCGAAGCCGGGAATGTCGGCGACGACGTCTTCGCAGGGGAGTTCTTGCCGTCTGAGTATGGCGACTCCGTTGTAGGTTTTCTGTCCAGAGAACACGGCAGCGTAGCCCGCATTTCGGAGTTCACTGTCAGGAAACTTGTCGTCGGGAACCTTGGTTTCCTGTAGGCAGAGAATATCGACAGGATTTTCCGTGAGCCAATCCAGAACGAGCGCCAAGCGGACCCTCAGTGAATTGACGTTCCAGGTCGCAAATTTCATTGTTTAAGCCAGTAATGGATTTATTGAATTTAATTTTTTCCTTCTCTGATGGTACCCCCACGCATACCCCCAAATGAATTTGACTTGAAACACGGCTTATCGAGTGGGTTCCGGCTTGCGTAATGCACGCCTGCTGCTACAGATAGGTACCAAGATTTACTCAGCGCAACGACGTCCGGTGAGTCTTCGGGGCAACGGTTGTAACGCTAGATGTCGCATTATCCCATCATCACATCGCAACAGTGTGCAAATTGCAGGGTGAGGCTGGCCGACCGGGCGGTAAGCAATTTCAGTCGGCCACGTGTTGGGGTAATCGTGATCGAATAGCCGGCGGCTTGTTTTGTCGAATACTGATACGAACAAATTGGAACGGCAAATCGTCATCGAGTGCCGCGACCGTTATCGGCGTAGTCGCGTGTTTCGTTCTGGCTTCGATTGATTTGATGAAGCGGATCGAACTGGCTACGTGGTTGAAGAGGAGCAGGCTTTCCTCGTCGTTAAGGATCGGATTGTCATGGGCCGCGCTTTTGTTGTTGCGAACGCCACTGAAGGCTTCGAGAACAGAAATGCTTGACCTCAGGATGTGCTCGGTCATACAGGCTGCGCGGTTCGTTACGTGTTCGATCACTCGAGGCCCGCAGCTTTTCAACGACGATGTCCTCGATGGCGTAAATCTGCATGGTCGGCCCTTCGGGCAAGTCGTCAAAGCTGTCGTAAATGCGCTGAATCGGGCGATCTAGCAGCGGGAAACACCGGGCATCGTTGATCGTGATGTCAACCTTCACGTCGCTCGCGACCGGCAGGGACCCCTCACAGCGCAGATAGAAGGTGTGGCTTATTCTAGTGGCCGCGGCGGTCTTCGCGATCGGGCGCGATCCTCAGGCCGCAGGGGGCCTCCCGCAGCGAAGATTTCGTTCAATTCCGTGAGATTTCTTCGAGAGTGATCGGACGGATCAAGGTGAAATCCAGGTCTTCGGAAAACCAATAGTCCTCAAACCAGCGGCGCCGCCGGGCCGTGGGGTCATGTCAACCTGCACCATTCCGTCGAACGCTGCCAAGTGTCTTCAGGGCCATCAATATTGCGCAGTAAAGGTGGCGACTTCACCGAATTTTGACGGTGGGGCGAGCTGTTCGATGTGGGCGTGACGTCCCAAGTCACACGCAAAAGTTGACAGATGATGCCGGTTTTTGTGTGCGTCATGGGGCCGTGGACATCACCCTTCCACGCAAAGCGTGATGTCATTCGTATCGCGCCTAACGAGGAAAGCGGGCTTGGGGCATTGGTCGAGGCCGGGCGGTATCCTTGAAAGGATCGAATGGATCCAGAACAATGTAACTTGATGTTGCACGATAACATGATAAATGTTATCGTGCATTATTCAAGTTATAAAGGTGATCTATCAGTGTTGGCCCTCGCTATCGCCATTCGACGTTACCTCCATGAGACTTTAGGCATTCCCACGCCCGGCGTGAAGCCGTGGGCCCGCGCAAACGAACTGCCGTACTTCCTGCGGGACGCCTTTCAGTTCGGCGAGCTTGAGCTGCTGGGGCATCCTATTGTGTTGGCGATGGGGCGGCCTGAACAAAAGCAGTCTCTAAGCGAGGTCCGAACATGGTTGGACAAGGTGAGGGCGCTGGCCGGGCAACCAGTGGTCTACGTCACTGACGCCTTGGCTTCCTACGAACGTCGGCGACTGATCGAGCAAAAAGTCCCGTTCATCGTTCCTGGCAACCAACTCTATTTGCCGGACTTGGGCCTGGATCTGCGTGAGTACTTTCGGCGGCGCTCTCTGGCTACAGGCGCGCCACTGAGCCCTTCCGCTCAGGCCATGCTGCTCACGGCCTTGCTGCGCCAACCTTGGCAAGCCGAGTGGCAACCCTCGACGGTGGGCGTTACGCTGGGCTACACGCCCATGACGTTGTCGCGCGGGGTCAAGGAATTGACGGCGGCTGGACTCGCCACCGCGTACACCGTGGGCCGGTCGCGCTGGCTGTGTATGAAGCAGCCAGCGCAGCAAACCTGGGAGCGGGCAAAGCCTGCGCTGCGAACTCCCGTCAAGCGGACTGTCTGGGTGCTCCCCAAAGGTTTCGCCGCCAACCAGCCGGGACGTTTGGCGGGCTTGAGCGCACTGGCGTGCTATTCGATGCTGACCGAGCCCAAACGGCCAGTGTACGCCGTGAGCACCGCGGAGTGGAAGGCAGCGACGGACGCTGGCGTTCGCGAGTTGCCCGAACCCGTCGCCAGCGCACAAGAATGGCAGTTATGGAGCTACAGTCCGGCGTTGTTGCCAGGTGCCGCCACGGTTGACCCGCTCTCGCTGACCCTCAGCCTGACAAACAACGCGGATGACCGCATCCAGTTCGCTCTGGATGAACTGAAAGGGCAGTTTCCATGGTGAGAGGGCTGGATATTTTTCGGGGCTGGTTTACGGAATACGCCGATCAGTACGTCTTGATCGGCGGCACGGCCGCCAGCTTGACCATGGAAGAGGCCGGGCTGGCGTTCCGCGCCACCAAAGACTTGGATATCGTCCTGCAGTCGAGGCGCTGACCCCGGCGTTCGGTGTGGCCTTCTGGAAGTTCGTGGAGGCAGGTGGCTACGAGATTCGCCAAGCCAGCGACACGGGCAAGCCAATTTTCTATCGATTCCAGAAACCTGCCGACGATGGCTTTCCGGTGATGGTCGAATTGTTTGCGCGCGCGCCTGACGGACTGCAGCTGGCCGAAGGCAGTCAACTCACACCGATACCGCTGGACGAAGCCGTCTCGAGTCTGTCCGCCATCCTGCTGGACGAGGATTACTACGAGTTCATCCTGGCAGGACGCCGTGAAGTTGATGGTCTGCCATGGGTAGGTGAAGATCGATTGATCCCGTTGAAAGCGATCGCGTGGCTCGAACTGAACGCGCGCAAGGAGCAGGGGGCCAAGGTGGACACCAAAGATGTGCGCAAACATCTCAACGATGTGCTGCGCCTGTCGCAGCTCCTGGCGCCCGCGACGCGCATTCCGCTTGCGCAGAAAATCGGCGACGACATGGCGCGGTTCCTCGCTGCGCTGGCTTCTGACACCTCAATCGATCCCAAAATATTACAGATCGGCAATGTCACCGTCGCCGCGTTGGTGGCCCGTATCGCTCAAGCGTATGAACTCGATCTCCCGTAGCAGGCGAGTATGTCAGCGGCCAAAGAGGCGAAGGATGTGCGAGGAGATGTTGAGGGTTGCCGGTCGGCCGCACGGCTGAAGTCCCGCGCTCCTGTTGGCGGCGAAACGGACCGGGGAGGGGTATCGATCGCCGCTTGGGCCCGCGTCGCTCCAAGCCTCTAGAATTTGAAGCCGGACGGCGCTTCGCCCGCTCCCGTTGCCGGGGGTGCCTGCGAGTTGCCCGTGGCGTTAGTCACGTCTTGACCTGCGGATGTATTGTCCGGGGACGGCGCGTTGTCGCTGGCATTGGCGGTGGAACTGGGGGCGGCTGGTTGCGGCGCCGGATTCTGATACGACGGCGGCAGTTTGGATGAGGCGGGATAGCCTGCATCGTCGAGCATAGAGCCCCAGGTGTCTGCAGAAAATCCGTTCAGTTTTTGTGCGCCCACGACCAACACTGGCAAATTGGTGTCCGCCGAGACTTTTTTCAGGATGGCCATGTCGTCTGCGGTACCTACGGTCTTTTCTGAATAGGGCACACCGCGGGCATGCAGGAAATTGCGTGCTGTGTCGCACGGCGGGCATTTGGCGCCCGTATAAATAGTAACCGGGAATCGACCGACCGCTTGGCGAAGTTCGAAGGGCAAGCCAGCTGTCGGGGGTCCTGCGTCGAAACGCTTCACTTGGACGTCTTTCGCAGCCGCAGGCGGTGGCGTATCGCTGTAGGTGACCGTGCCATCAGGCGCGACGTATTTGTATTGCGCCCACGCCGAGCTACAAACCCAAATAAACGCAAGCGCGGTAATTCGGACAGTATTCATCGCCGGTTCTCCTCTGGCCCCAGGTTCATCGGCGCGACCATCCCATGGTGACGCATGAGCGCATCGATGCTTGGCGCACGGCCCCGAAACGCGCGAAACGATTCCAGCGCCGGTCGGCTGCCGCCGACCGCCAGAATTTCGTCGCGAAAACGGGCACCCGTCGCCGGGTTCAGCACGCCATCTTCCTCGAATTTTCCGTAGGCGTCGGCCGATAGAACCTCAGCCCACTTGTAACTATAGTAACCCGCCGCGTAGCCACCGGCGAAGATGTGCGAAAACTGATTGGGAAACCTGTTGTATTCGGGTGGACGAACGACCGCCACAGTGTCGCGGACCTCATCCAGCAACTGGGCAACGGTGCGCTCACCGCCGGGCACGAATTGATCGTGCAGGAGCATGTCAAACAGCGCGAATTCGATTTGGCGCAAGGTTTGCAGCCCCGCGTGGAAATTTTTCGCGGCAAGCATCCGATCGAACAGCGCTCGCGGCAGGCGTTCACCCGTCTCGACATGGCGCGTCATGGGCCCAATGACTTCCCATTCCCAACAGAAATTCTCCATGAACTGGGATGGCAATTCCACCGCATCCCATTCGACGCCGTGGATGCCCGAGACCGGAAGTTCCTCGACTTGTGTCAGCATGTGATGCAGGCCATGTCCGAATTCGTGAAAGAGCGTCGTCACGTCATCGTGCGACATGAGCGCAGGCTTGCCGTCGACCGGTTCTGAAAAATTGCATGTGAGAAAAGCAACCGGCGTTTGCAATTGCGCGCCAATGCGCCGCCGGCTGCGCGCATCGTCCATCCAGGCACCGCTGCGCTTGTTGGGCCGCGTATAAAGATCCAAATAGAACTCGGCAATGAGCGAGCCTTCGTGCGATTCGATACGATAGAAGCACACTGCAGGGTCCCATACGGGGGCCGAATCCGCGACGATTCGAACCGAAAAGAGTGTCTGCGCAAGATGAAATAGGCCCTCGAGTACGGTCGGGACCGGAAAGTATTGTTTGATCTCCTGCTCGGAGAACGCGAACAGTTTTTCCCGTAATTTCTCCGAGGCGTACATCATGTCCCACGCCTCCAAAACTCTTATGCCAAGATCCGTCTCGGCGAACTGGCGCAGTTGCGCCAAATCCTTTTCGCCGTAGGGTCTGGCGCGCCGCGCCATATCAAGGAGGAAGTTGAGCACTTGTTCCGGCGTTTGCGCCATCTTGGGCACCAAAGAGACTTCGGCAAAGTTCGGATATCCCAAGAGATGCGCGGCTTCCTTGCGCAGTGCCAAGGTTTGAAGAATCACCTCGGTGTTGTCCCAACGGGCGGGCCCGAACTCGGAGGCACGCTTGGTGGAGGCCTCGTAGAGGGCGTGGCGCATCTCGCGCCGGTTGGAAAATTGCAGGACCGACAGGAACGAAGGGGTTTGAAGCGAGATTTTGTAACCGGACAGGCCTTCTCTTTCGGCGCGCACTTGAGCCGCTGCGATCGCATCCGGCGGAAGACCATCGAGTTCGTCATCACTCGCGACCACGAGGCTGTAGTCGTTGGTCGCATCGAGTACGTTCTCCGAGAATTTCTGGCCCAGCGCGGCCAATTCCTCCTCGATCTGCGCAAACCGTTTCTTTTCGTCCTCCGCCAACTCCGCCCCACCCAGTCGGAAGTCCCGCAATGCGTGATCAATAACTCGGCGTCGGACGGTTGAGAATTTCTGGTACTCGGGCGATGCGGCCAGAGCGCGATATTTTGCGAAGAGTTCCGGATTTTGCGCGATTGCGGTCCAGAACTCGGTAATTTTGGGGAGATTCTCGTTGTATACCGCGCGTAATTCAGGTGTGTCTGCCACCGCGTTGAGGTGTTCGACAGCCTTCCAGGCACGCGAGAGATGCTCGGTCGCCGTCTCCAAGGGTTCGATGAAGTCGGACCAGGTGGGCGCAACGCTGTCCTGTTCGAGGGCGTCGATGGTACGGCGCGCAGCCGCCAGCAAACTCGAAAGCGCCGGCGTGATGTGCTCGGGGCGCACCAAATCAAATCGCGTCAAGCCCGTGAAATCGAGCAGGGGATTGGTTTCCACGAAAGTCATTTTATGCCAGTGTTCGTTCCGCCGATTCGACGGTGTTCGACAGGAGCATCGCAATGGTCATCGGACCCACGCCGCCCGGGACGGGTGTAATCCATCCCGCGACCTCACGTACGCCTTCAAAATCGACGTCACCGCAAAGCTGGCCCGACTCGGAGCGATTCATTCCGACATCGATGACGATCGCCCCGGCCTTTATGCTGTCGGCGGTCACCAAGCCGCGTCGGCCGGCCGCGGCGACCACAATGTCTGCCTGCCGCGTATGGTGAGCAAGGTCACGGGTGGCGCTGTGGCACACGGTGACGGTCGCATTTTGCTGGGTGAGCAGCAGCGCCATCGGCTTTCCCACAGAGTTGCTGCGGCCGATGACGACCGCGCAGCTGCCGGATATGCGCGCTCCGATGTGCTCGAGCATTTTCATGACACCGGCCGGCGTGCAGGGACGAAATCCAGGGCTGCCGGTCAGCAAGGCTCCCGCAGAGTGGATTTGCAGGCCATCGACATCCTTTTGTGCGGCAACTTCCTCGATCACGCGTTGGCTCGCTAAATGGCCCGGTAATGGCAATTGCACCAGGATGCCATCGATTCTCGAATCGGCGTTGAACGCTCTGATGTGCTCAATTAACTCCTCTTCGCCAACGCTACCGTCTAGTCGTTGGAGAACTGAGGCGATTCCGGCCTCGGCGCATGCCCTGACCTTGTTGCGCACGTAGACCTCGGAGGCCGGATCGTTGCCAACGAGAATCACGGCCAAGCCGGGCGCTCGTGCGCGCAGTGCCAGTTTATTTGCGCGTTCCGCGAGCCCGGCACGTATCGACTTGGAGAGGGCGAGTCCGTCTATTAGTTGCGCAGGCATAAAACGCTCGTCGGGCTCGATTTAAAACGAATTATTTTAGCACGCGCACGCGTACGAATAGCCCCACGCAACAGGGTGGGACACGGTTTGACGATACCGCAGGCAGCCTTAGTCGTTGCGCGCAAGCGCCAACCGCAAGAGGTCCGCGACCGTTGAGGCGTCGAGCTTATCCATGATATTGGCGCGGTGCGCCTCGACGGTCTTGATGCTGATGCTCAAGTCGTCTGCGATCTGTTTGTTCAGCCGGCCGGCCACGATACATTCCAGGACTTGACGTTCGCGTGATGTGAGGCGGCCCAAGAGGGCGGCGCGCTGGCGTTGTTGGCGATGCAGATCGCCCGCGACGCGCGCGCTCTCGAGCATGCGCTCGACAGCTTCGCGCAGTTCCATCTCGTCAAAGGGCTTTTCGATGAAATCGGACGCCCCCATCTTCATCGTCGTGACGGCCATAGGCACATCCCCGTGGCCCGAGATGAAAAGAATCGGCAGATTCGCTTGCACCGAGCGCAGATGCTCCTGTAATTCAAGGCCGCTCATACCCGGCATACGTACGTCTAGGATGAGGCAGGCTACGCGCGAAGGATCGAAGGCTGCAAGGAAATCCTCGGCGTCGCCGAAGCAGGCAACCTGATAGCGATTGGCCTCCAGCAGCCATTTCAACGAGTCTCGTACGGCCTCGTCGTCGTCAACGACGTAGACCAGCCCGCCCAGCTCGGTTCGGTCAGAAATGGATTCGGTCATCATGTTCGGTAGAGTAAGGGCGCCATTCTAAGCGAGAACGGCTCCGGCCACAGTAACTTTAGGGAGCGTGAAGTGGAAGGTGCAGCCGCCCGAGTAGTTGTTCTGCGCCCACAAGCGGCCGTGATGGAATTCGATGATGGAGCGACAAATGTTCAATCCCATCCCCATGCCTTCGGCTTTGGTGCTGTAGAAGGGCTCGAACAATTTATCGTCAAGTTCCGGGGAAATTCCGCTGCCATGGTCGATCACGGAAAACTCCAGCAGCGCTTCGCGGTCGCGCACCTCGACCGTGATCTCGCGAACCGCCGACTCCTGCATGGCATCAATCGCGTTCTTCAGAAGGTTCAGAAGAACCTGTTCGATCATGATCGGGTCCGCCTCGATATCCGACACATTTTCGGGTACCGAAGTGCGAATGAGGATGCGCTTCTTGGCGGCATCAAGCTCCGCGAATCCGACAGCATCTTCCACAATGGTCCGGATACTGACCAAGCGCCGATGAGGTTCGCTGCGCTTGACGAACTCCCGAATTCGCCGAATGATTTTTCCCGCGCGTTCGGCTTGCGCGGAGGTTTTTTGGAGGGTCTGCAAAAGCTCTTCAGGATCGGTCGGGCCGCCATGCTCGAGGGCGGCGCGCACTCGGGCGACGGTGCCCATGCTGTAATTGGCAATGGCGGTCAGGGGTTGGTTTAACTCGTGGGCCAGCGAGGAGGCCATCTCGCCCATGGTAATGAGACGGCTCGTGAGCTGGACCTTCTCCTGTTGGTGGCGCACCACCTCCTCGGTCTTTTTGCGCGCCGTAATGTCGGTTGCGACCTGCATCTGCACCATGCGTCCGTCGACCCATTGGATGGTGCGCTGGCGCACCTCGAACCATTTGTTGGCAAACGTGCTGTGGATCTCGTTGGTTTGGGCCGTACTGTCCGTGTCGGCTACGTGAAAGGAAGGGGCCGACAGTTCGCGATGACCTGATGCATCGCTGCCGAACAAACGTCGGTAATAACGATTGGCAAATAGGAGTTGGTCGCCATCGGTGTAGCCGCCGTAGACGGAGACCGCGGCATCGAGCTCTTCGAGAACAGTGGTAAAGCGCTCATGCGCACTGGCCAATTCCTGTCGTACCCGCTTGGGCTCGGTAATGTCGGTCATCGAGGTGACCCAGCCGGTCTGGACGCCGTTGTCATCGAGAAGAGGGGAGACATACATTCGAACGTCGAAGTAACTGCCATTTCTTCGCATGACCACGACTTCGAGACCCGCGGACGGAGCCCGCCCCGTCAGAATTTCGTTCAAGGTGACATGATTTTGCGCATAGCGTTCGCGCGGCCAGTAGGGATACGGAGGTAGCGCACCCACGAGATCTTTCTCTTCGAGGCCCAACATCCGGCAAAAGGCGGGATTGACATAGGTAATACGACCCTGCTTGTCAATGACCCGCATACCGGTCAGAAGGGAGTCCTCCATGGCCCGTCGGAAGGCCGTTTCAGCCATCAATGCCTGCTGCCCCGCGCGCCGCAGCGTTACGTCGTGAGCGACCGCATAGAGCAGTCTTTTGCCGGGTTTGGCCTGCAGATCCGGGTTAAAGGTCCACACCAGCCAGCGGTAGTCGGTGGTGCCATCCGGATTGATGCGACGACAGCGGTTTTCAAACGAGATCGTGGGTTCACCCGCGGCGAGCTTACGCAACTCCTCTTGCGTCGCGCCACGATCATCGGGATGCACCAGATCGAGCAAGGAGCAACCCTCGAGTGCCTTGGGATCGCGCCCAAGCACGGACGTGCAGGCTGGATTGATACGCAGTAGGGCGCCGCGGCCGTCCATGATGCACAACATGTCGAGCGAGAGGTTAAAGAGCCGGTCGCGAGACGACTCCGCTTCCTGGCGGCGCCGATTGTGGCGCATGAGCGACCATAGGCTCCAGATGATGAACAGGGACAATGCGACCACGGCCCACACCAGGAAATTGTCGACCAGGCTGCTGCGAATGCGGTACGCCGAGACGTGAAGGTATATGCCGTGGCCCGGAGGGTCGAAGGGGAGTTCGTAGTTCAATCCGGGGTCGGTCACGATGGACGGCTGCGTCCCCGTCAATTGAGACCCTTTGTCATCGACAATCGATACGCTGTACCTCTGCGTGCTTTCTCGAGGAATGACGTAACGAAAAATATTCACAACCGAATAGATCGCCGAAACGGTACCGTCAAATTGCCCGCGCGCATAGACGGGTATTTGCATGTCGACGTAGAAATCGCCTTCAGGTCCCGGGAATGGCCGCGAATAGGCCGGCTCCCGGGTGTCGCGCGCCGCCTCGAAGTTGGTGCGCATCTCCGGATCGGCCCGAAAGATGCCTTGGCCGAGATCGCCGGAATCGACGAGCGCATCAGACACGCTCGACCAGCGCATCGCGCGCGTGCTGTCTATCCTTGCCATGGTGACGATTTCAGGTGCATTCGCCATGAACTCGCGAGTCAAATGCCGGAACCGCTCACCGTCGACCGGCCCCTGAGCGACATCGCGAGCGAGCCCGATCACTTCATCCTGGTCGGTTTGCATGCGCAGGCGCATGACTTGCTGCGCCCATTCCACGTCCCGATAGAGCGCTTGTTGCTGGCGGTCGATTTCGTCGCGCCGCAAGGCCCAAAAGAGGGTCAGCATGACGGCCACGAAGAGGATCATCGCCAAAAGAGGGGTAAGCCAATACCAGCGCTGGCTGAAAGCGGCTCTGGCGATATAGGCTCGTTGGCCTCGACGGCGCGGCGGCAAAGCGGGAGAAGGGCCTTCGGGGAATAAGCTCACGTCCGGTGCGGGATCCATCCAATCAGTTTAAATCAGGTGGGGGAGAAGCAGCCATGTCGTCGCGAGGCGGCCCTCGAGCAAAGGTCGCAGGACAATCTTGTTATTTCATATTATGAGATTGAATCTTACAATTCGGAAATTTTCTTGAGTTTCGATGGCCCCTCCTCTAGAATTGATCCGAGCAATTGACCGATCTCCGAAAGTTTGGGTCGGACAACCGGGATCTATCGATCCCAATACTTCCTAACCCGCGGCGTTACCCCCGCTCGCGGCACCGGTCCTCACAGGAGACGAAGCATGTCTGCATTACCCACCCAGTTTCTCAGCGGCGACAAAGACGATCAGGATCCGATCGAAACCAAGGAATGGCTAGATGCCTTGGCGGCGGTGATCGAGCGTGAAGGTCCGGGGCGCGCGCACTACGTCCTCGAACGACTCGTCGACCTCTCGCGGCGTTCCGGAGCATATATTCCATTTTCCGCGAACACCGCCTATATCAATACCATTCCGCCCAGCCTTGAGGAGCCCTTGCAAGGCGACATGGAAATGGAGGAGCGATTGCGCTCCTACATGCGCTGGAACGCAATGGCCATGGTGGTCAAGGCGAATCGCGGCGAGGGGGATCTGGGGGGGCATATCGCGTCATTTGCCTCCTTGGCCACCATGCTCGGAGCTGGTTTCAATCACTTTTGGCATGCTCCCCATGAGGGTCATGGCGGCGATCTGATCTACTTACAGGGACATTCCGCGCCCGGCATCTATGCGCGAGCGTTCCTCGAAGGCCGCTTGACCGAAGAGCAGCTGCTCAATTTCCGTCGCGATGTCGACGGCCACGGAATCACCTCCTATCCCCATCCCAAATTGATGCCGGAATTCTGGCAGTTTCCGACGGTCTCGATGGGGTTGGGGCCGATCCAAGGCATCTATCAAGCTCGTTTCCTGAAGTACCTGCATGCGCGCGGCATTGCTGACACCAGCAATCGCAAGGTCTGGGTGTTTTGCGGTGATGGCGAGATGGACGAACCCGAATCGATGGGCGCAATCGGCATGGCTGCGCGGGAACAACTCGACAACCTGATCTTCGTCATCAACTGCAATCTGCAACGGCTCGATGGCCCCGTGCGCGGCAACGGCAAGATCATCCAAGAACTGGAGGCTGATTTCCGTGGCGCCGGATGGAACGTCCTAAAAGTCATCTGGGGGTCGAATTGGGATCCGCTTCTGGCGCGCGACAAGGATGGCATTCTGCAGAAGGTCATGATGGATACCGTCGACGGCGAGTACCAGAATTACAAGGCTAACGACGGCGCCTTTGTGCGCAAGCATTTCTTCGGCAAGAGCCCCAAGCTTCTGGAGATGGTGTCACGTCTGTCCGACGAGGAAATTTGGCGCCTGGTTCGCGGCGGTCATGATCCACACAAGGTGTACGCGGCCTATCATTCGGCGGTCAACCACAAGGGGCAACCCACCGTCATCCTCGCCAAAACCGTCAAGGGTTACGGCATGGGCAAGATTGGCGAAGGTAAGAATACGACCCATCAGCAGAAAAAGCTAACCGACGAAGCGGTCCGCGAATTTCGCGATCGCTTTAACATTCCCATCGCCGATGAAAACTTGGCTGACATCCCTTTCTATAGGCCGTCCGAAGATAGTCCGGAGATTCGCTATCTGCGTTCTCGTCGTGAAGCGCTTGGCGGCTATCTGCCCCAGCGGCGCCGCGTGTCCGGGGAGAAATTCAAGGCACCGGAATTGGCTGTTTTCGACCAGGTCTTGCAGGCGACCGCAGAAGGGCGCGAAACATCCACGACGATGGCTTTCGTGCGCATTCTGACTTCACTTATTCGTGACAAGGAATTGGGGCCGCGCGTGGTGCCGATCATTCCGGATGAAGCACGGACCTTCGGCATGGAAGGAATGTTTCGTCAACTCGGTATCTTCAGCCAGGAAGGTCAGCTGTACGAGCCGGTCGATCGGGATCAGGTCATGTACTACCGCGAGGATAAGGCGGGCCAGATTCTGGAAGAGGGCATCAACGAAGCGGGTGGCATGAGTTCATGGATTGCAGCGGCAACGTCGTATTCGACGAACGACCGAATCATGATCCCGTTCTACATTTACTACTCGATGTTCGGATTCCAACGGTTTGGGGACTTGGCATGGGCCGCAGGCGACATGCAGGCGCGCGGTTTCCTTCTCGGCGGTACCGCGGGGCGCACGACGCTCAATGGTGAGGGTCTGCAGCACGAAGACGGCCATAGCCAGGTGTTGTCCGCCGCTGTCCCGAACTGCATCTCGTACGACCCGACTTTCGGCTATGAACTTGCAGTCATCATCCAGGACGGACTCCGGCGGATGATCGAAAATCAAGAGAACGTGTATTACTACATCACGCTGATGAACGAGAACTATCCGAATCCGGGCCTAAAGGCGGGTCAGGAAGAGGGTATTCGTCGCGGCATGTACCTCTTCGAGCGCGGCCCGGCGGGCATCGCCACGCGTGCCCAACTCCTCGGCAGTGGCACGATTTTGCGCGAAGTGATTGCCGCAGCCAAACTCCTGGAGCAGGATTGGGGTGTGGCCGCCGATGTCTGGAGTTGCCCCAGTTTTACCCAACTCGCGCGCGAAGGCGCCGATACCGTCCGTCACAACCTTTTGAATCCGGAAGCCAAGCAGAAGTCAACCTATGTCGCGCTGCAGCTCGAAAAGTCCAAAGGGCCTATCATTGCCTCGACCGACTACATCAAGTTGTATGCCGAGCAGATTCGGGCCTATCTCCCCAAGGGCCGAACCTACCGCGTCTTGGGCACCGATGGCTTCGGCAGGTCTGACACACGCGAGAAACTGCGCCAACATTTTGAGGTCGATCGCTATTTCGTCACGCTCGCCACGCTGAAGGAGTTGGCCGACGAAGGCGCGGTCCCGGCTTCGAAAGTCGCCGAGGCCATCAAGAAATACGGCATTGATCCCAGTAAACCCAATCCTCTCTACGCCTGAGAGTTTTGTCGGAAAATATCGTATGGCTTGGCACTGTCGTGAACCGATGATGTCGGCCCAACGGAGACGTGGATATGAGTGTGATCGAAGTCAGGGTGCCGGATATTGGCGATTTTAAGGACGTTGAAGTCATTGAGGTATTGGTCAAACCTGGCGAGGTGATCAAGGCCGAGCAATCATTGATCACAGTGGAATCCGACAAGGCGAGCATGGAGATTCCAAGTTCGCAGGCAGGTACCGTGGTCGAACTCAAGGTCAAGCTCGGGGACAAGGTTGCGCAAGGCGACATCCTCGCAATCGTCGAATCTGCAGCGGCATCGGTGAAGGCGTCGGCGCCACTGCCGTCCACCCAGTCAGCGCCGACCGCTTCTATCGCGCCGTCGCCCCATGCCGCCCCCGCCAGTCCGAGCCCAACTGCTTTACCTGCGAGCTCAGATGCGCCGCGCGAAGAAATGGTCGAGGTCAAGGTACCCGATATTGGCGACTTCAAGGACGTCGAAGTGATCGAAGTCCTGGTCAAAAAGGGGCAGACGATTCAAGCGCAAGCGTCGCTCATTACGGTCGAATCGGATAAGGCCAGTATGGAAATCCCGAGCGACGTGGCCGGGGTGATCTCCGAACTGAAGGTCAAACTTGGCGATAAAGTCCGCGAGGGAAGTGTCATCGCACTTGTCGCGAGCGCGGCATCGAGCGCGCAAGTCGAACCTCACTCGACGGCCGGCCCGATACTCCCAGATGCGCCTGCACCCCGTCCCGAGATTTCAGCCCCGGCCGAAACTCCGGAAAGCAACGTTCCGGAAAAACCGGCAACCGCGTCTGTCACACAACCAAGTCCTCCTCGAACGCCCCAAAACGCGGTGCATGCGGTGGCCGATGGCGCAAGCATTTCTCCGTTGCCGCATGCCAGCCCGTCGGTGCGCAAATTTGCGCGCGAGCTCGGTGTCGACTTGCAGCACGTGACCGGCTCGGGTACGAAAGGACGGATTATTCCGGAGGATGTCCAAAAATTCGTCAAGACGGCTCTCTCGACTGGCCTGTCACCGGACACCATCGCCTCGGTCGGAACCAACTCTGCATTGCCGCCGTGGCCGTCATTGGATTTTTCCAAATTCGGCGCGACGGAATTGATGCCATTGTCTCGTATCAAGAAGATCAGCGGTCCCAGTCTCGCGCGCAACTGGGCGCAGATCCCTCATGTGAGCCAGTTCGACGACGCAGACATTACACAACTCGAACAGTTTCGCAAATCGACCAATGAAGCACTGGCGAAATCCGGCGTCAGGGTCACCATCCTGGCGTTCGTCATGAAGGCGTGCATCGCCGCGTTGCAGAAATTTCCGGAATTTAATAGTTCTCTCGATGCGCAGGGAGCGAATCTCATTCTAAAGAGGTATTTCCATCTTGGATTTGCCGCGGATACCCCCCATGGTTTGGTGGTTCCGGTCATTCGAGATTGCGACCAGAAAGGTATCGTCCAGATCGCGACCGAGACTGCACAGCTGGCGCTGCGCGCGCGCGAGGGCAAGCTCTCGCCTTCCGAGATGCAAGGGGCGAGTTTTACGATAACCTCTTTGGGCGGGATAGGCGGTACCTCATTTACGCCGATTATCAATGCGCCCGAGGTCGCGATACTGGGCCTGTCGAAGTCAGAGATAAAACCCCGCTGGAATGGAAAAGAGTTCGTGCCAGCGCTGACCTTGCCACTGTCTTTGGCCTATGATCATCGAGTCATCGATGGCGCTCAGGGGGCACGGTTTGTGACCTATCTTTCCGAAGTGCTCGGCGACATGCGACGGGTGCTCCTGTGAGAAGCCAAACTTCGGAGTGTGTATCGTGACCACTATCGTTGTCATCAAGAAAAACGGCAAGGTCGCGATCGCCGCCGATACCCTGACGACTTTCGGTGACACACGCTTGTTGGCCGCATACGAGGATTCCAGCAAGATATTGCGCGTCGGTGATTCATGTATTGGTGTGGCCGGCAGTTCTGCGCATTTTTCTGTCCTCGCCCATGCCTTCTCAACGCTTGGCCACGAAATCCATCTCCATTCGCGAGAACAGGTATTCAATGTGTTTAGCAAATTGCACGCTGTGTTGAAGGAAAGTTACTTCCTCAATACGAAGGAGGAAGAAAATGAACCTTACGAGTCTTCGCAGATCATGGCCGTGATCGCCAACCCGAGCGGCATTTACGGCGTCTATTCCTATCGCGAGGTATTCGCGTTCGATCGGTTCTGGGCCATCGGGTCGGGCTGCAATTTTGCGCTCGGCGCGATGTACGCAGTCTATGAGGAACCTCGAAGTGCCCGCGAAATCGCCGAAATTGGCGTGCGTTCGGGCGTTGAATTCGACAAGAGTTCGGCCGCGCCCTTCGAGATCGTTGAAATGTCCCTTGCGGATCGTCCCCTCGAGGGGACCGCTGCATGAGCCTAGTCGAGGTAAAGGTTCCCGACATCGGTGAGTTCGCGGAGGTCGAGGTCATTGAGATCTTGGTCAAGGTAGGTGATGTCGTCAAGGCCGACCAATCGCTCGTGACAGTCGAGTCGGATAAAGCGAGCATGGAAATCCCGAGTTCGGGTGCAGGGACTGTGCGAGAACTGAAGGTAAAACTGGGCGAAAAAGTGTCCGAAGGGTCGACCCTGGTCGTCCTCGACGCGCAGGCTGCGGACTTGGAGCCGCGCTTGGCTGCCCCGGGAAAGGCGGCGCCCCCGGCCGAGCGCCCGACGCCTTCCATCGCTGCGGCGGCGCCGGTCCCTCGTGTTGCAACCGACACGGGAAGGCCGCAACCCTACGAAGGCAAAGTGGATCGGCGCTGTGCGGTGCTCGTCCTTGGGGCCGGTCCCGGGGGTTATTCGGCAGCGTTTCGTGCCGCTGATCTCGGAATGGAGACGGTTTTGGTGGAACGCTATCCGACCCTCGGAGGCGTCTGTCTCAATGTGGGCTGCATTCCTTCGAAAGCATTGTTGCATGTGACGGCCGTGGTCGACGAGGCCGCGCATTTGGCCGATCGGGGTGTGACGTTTGCCGCACCCGCCATCGATTTGGGCAAGCTGCGCTCGTACAAGGACAAGGTTGTGGGCAAGTTGACCGGCGGCTTGGCGATGATGGCCAAGGGCCGCAAGGTGACTGTACTCGAAGGTTCGGCGGCTTTCTTGGACGAGCACCACATCTCAGTACAGTCAAAACAGGGTACGTCGGTGGTCCACTTCGAGTACGCGATCGTCGCGGCCGGGTCGGACTCGGCGCGGCTGCCTTTTGCACCAACCGACGCGCGCATCGTGGATTCGACCGGTGCCTTGGAGATGCCGTTCGTTCCCAAGAAAATGCTCGTTGTCGGAGGCGGCATCATCGGCCTTGAGATGGCAACCGTCTATTCGACATTGGGTGCGCGCATGGACGTCGTTGAATTACTCGACGGGCTCATGCAAGGCGCGGATCGCGACTTGGTGCGGGTATGGCAGAAAATGAACGAGCGGCGATTCGATCGAATCATGCTCAAGACGCGTACTGTCGCGATCGAAGCCAAAAAGGATGGGGTCTGGGTGAGTTTCGAGGGTGAACAGGCACCACGCGAACCGCAACGCTACGACTTGGTTCTGGAAGCCGTGGGTCGAATCCCGAACGGCAAAAAAATCGGCGCGTCGAATGCGGGCATCCGTGTCACGGAACGCGGATTCATCGAAGTCGATGAGCAGATGCGAACCAATGTCTCCCACATTTTTGCCATAGGCGATGTCGTAGGGCAGCCGATGCTCGCGCATAAGGCCACGCATCAGGGGCATGTGGCGGCCGCGGCCGCCGCCGGCGAGAAGGCCTATTTCGATGCACGCGTCATCCCTGCTGTGGCCTATACCGACCCGGAGGTGGCGTGGGTCGGTTTGACTGAAGATCAGGCGCGGCTCGAGGGGAAGACCTTGGGTCGCGCAGTGTTTCCTTGGGCCGCTTCGGGCCGGGCCATTGCCAACGGGCGTGATGAGGGCTTTACCAAGCTTTTGTTTGATGAAGCGACGCATCGTTTGGTGGGCGCGGCCATTGTCGGCACGAACGCAGGCGATCTGATCTCCGAACTTGCGCTGGCCATAGAAATGGGCGCGGATGCAGTGGATATTGGGCGGACCATCCATCCGCACCCGACATTAAGCGAGAGTGTGGGCATGGCCGCGGAGATTTACGAAGGGGTGTGCACCGACGTGCCGGCACCGCGCAAGAAATAAACGAATCGGGTCGATCAGATCGTTTCAAAACCAGCCCACTGACATGACCTTTTCGCAGCAGCAACTGAAAAGCCACGTCGCGCACGCAGCGCTCGACGAAGTTCTCCCTTTATTGGGGCCTGACGTGATTCTCGGCGTTGGCACCGGCTCGACCGCCGATCTCTTCATCGACGCCCTGGCGCCGTTCAAGAACCGGTTCGGGGGCGCCGTGGCCAGCTCCGAACGCAGCGCCAAAAGGCTATCCGGGTACGGTGTGGCCGTGCTCGATCTGAATGACGTGACAGGTTTGCCGGCCTACGTCGACGGTGCCGATGAGGTCACAGAAGATTTTGCTATGCTCAAAGGCGGCGGCGGCGCACTCACGCGCGAGAAGATTGTCGCGGCTAGCGCTCTGCGTTTCATTTGCATCGTCGACGCCACGAAAGTGGTGCGCACTTTGGGAGCCTTTCCGTTGCCGGTCGAAGTAATCCCCATGGCCCGCGCCTACGTGACCCGACAACTGCTGCACATTGGGGGTGAGAAATGCGCGGTGCGATTACGAGCCGGACCGACGGACCTTCCTTACGTCACCGACAACGGCAATTACATTCTCGACGTTTCCGGTCTTGTAATTACGCAACCCGAGCGACTCGAACAACAGATCGAGTCGCTGGCCGGTGTCGTTGCGTGTGGGCTGTTTTCCGTGCGCCGCGCCGATGTTCTCGTCATCGGCGCGCAAGAGGGTATCCGGACGTTGCGCAAAGGTGACGCATAACTGATGCAAACCTTGCACGGTTGAAACAAATCTGTCATACACAACGACTAAGCTCGTTTAATTCGTCTTTGCAGCCCGTTTATGTCCGATCACACCTCGAAACAATTCGATTCCGAACTGGAAGCCGTCCGCTCCAGCGTGCTTCAAATGGGCGGTTTGGTCGAAGAGCAGATCAATCGCGCCATCGAGGGGCTCAGTACGGGTGACATGGCGCTCATCGACACGGTGACGTCGACGGACGCTCAAGTCAATCGGATGGAGGTCGAGCTCGACGAGCGTTGCAGTCACATCATTGCACGGCGCCAACCGACAGCGGGCGATCTGCGGCTCATCATGACCGTGGTCAAGACCATCACGGACCTCGAGCGAATCGGCGACGAAGCAGAAAAGATCGCACGCATGGCTCGCCTTATCCACGAGGCTGGCCGGGCCAATATGCCCCGTATCGATATGACTCACATGGCCAACGCTGCCATTGCCATGTTGCGTAAGGCGCTGGATTCGTTCGCGCGACTCGACCCGATCACGGCGGCCCAGGTGGTACGCGACGACCTCGAGTTGGACGACCAGTACCGCGCGATTCTGCGGCAGCTGGTCACTTTTATGATCGAGGATCCCCGCACGATTTCGCGTTCGATTGAAATTCTTTTCATCGTCAAAGCACTCGAGCGGATCGGCGACCACGCCAAAAACATGTGCGAGTACACGGTCTACATGGTCAAGGGGCGCGATGTGCGCCACATCGGTGTGGACAATTTGGAGCGCGAGGCCGCGGAGTAGCTCACGCGCGCGCAGCGGCCCCGCCGCTGCCGGAAGTGGGGCCCCCTTGATGCATCCGCATGGCTTTAAGCGCCGGTGGGCGGGACGTATCCCTGGGCGACGTCGGCACCTGACCCGAAAAAGTGATTTTCCATCTGCTGGGCCAGATATTTGCGTGCGCGCACATCGGCCAGATTGAGCCGGTTTTCGTTGACCAGCATGGTTTGCTGCTTGAGCCAGGCGCCCCAGGCTTCCTTGGATACACTCTCATAGATGCGCTTTCCCAATTCGCCGGGATAAGGCGGGAAATCGAGTCCTTCGGCCTCGCGGCCGAGTTTTATGCAATGAACCGTTCTGCTCATGTCCGATCCTCGGTAAACTACTCAGATGAGATCGAATTTTAAACCAGTCCTGGGGAGGGCCGGTATCGTTGCCATGCGGCCTACACGGTTATGAACGCGAAGTCGTCCCGCCGTCCGCTTGCTCACGACGCGCGACCGTCGCCACCCCAGTTGACGGTGACCGAGCTTGGCGCTGTCGAACACGAAAAAGAGCGCCTTTCAATCGAGCTCCATGATGGGGTGGGGCAGCATCTGACGGGCATCGCCTTTCTAGCCAAGGCCTTGGCGAACCGATTGAGCGCAGGCGGTGCCACGGAAGCGTCCGATGCTGAACAGATCGTTCATCTGACCAACGAGGCCATCGCCAATGTACGTGCCTTGGCGCGCGGCCTAAGGCCGGTAGGGCTAGAGGACAATGCCTTGGCCGTGGCCCTGGCACAACTCGCACGGGACGCAACCCGTGTCTACGGGATCGAATGCTTGTACGGCGGCGACGAACCCGTCACCATCGCAAGCGCCTTCGTCTCGCATCACCTCTACCGGATTGCGCAAGAGGGCGTGCACAATGCTGTCAAGCACGGGTCGCCCGGTCGTATAGCGGTCGATCTTGTGGAACATCAGGGAACAATCGTTTTAACGGTGCTAAACAAAGGAAATCTCGATGGGCCACGTTCGCAGGCGCAGCGCGACAGTCCCGGTATTGGCATCGCCGCAATGCGTTATCGAGCGGCCTTGATCGGCGCTAAGCTGGCGTTAGAGACGATTCACGGCGAGGAAGTCAGATTACAGGTGACGATTGACGGACAAGCAGCGCAGACGCTGCAGCATGAGGGAGAGCACGAATGAACAGTGCATCATCAACCATTGGACCGTTGCCTGCGAAGGCGCGCATCATGATCGTCGACGATCATGTCATCGTCCGCCAGGGTATCGCCCAGCTGGTCAACCGCGAGCCTGACCTCGACGTTTGTTGCGAGGCCGGCGACGCGGATTCCGCCTTGGCCGTTCTACGCTCCAGGCCCGTGGACCTGGCTATCGTCGATATCTCCCTGCCCGGGACTTCGGGTATCGAATTGGTAAAGCTACTGCACCAGCAAAAACCCGGTTTACCGGTTCTCATGATGAGCATGCATGACGAATCCCTCTATTCGGATCGGGCCTTTCGTGCCGGCGCCAAAGGCTACGTCATGAAGCAGGAAGCCACGGAAAAGCTGTTGATGGCCATACGCAAGATTCTGAATGGCGGCGTCTACGTCAGCGACCGGATGCAGACGGTCATGGTCCAGCGTTTTTTGAGCAGCGGCATGGATCAGACCGTGTCCTTCATCGACAATCTTACCGATCGCGAGTTTGAGATCCTCAGCATGATCGGACAGGGTTTGAGCGTCTCCGAAATCGCGGCTAAACTCGGACGCAGTGTCAAGACTGTCGAAGCCCATCGCGCCAATCTACGCGAGAAGTTGGGGCTCAAACGGGCTGCCGAACTTGCGCGTTTTGCAACTCAATGGGCAGAGCGCGGAACCTAGATAGGAACGGTCAGTCCGCGGGGATGCGGCACTAAAGACGTTTGAGTAGCACCTGGCTCATTCGCGACCAGTTGTACATGCGCTGCCGGTCTTTGGGCAACCGATCAATGGTGCCGGGTACGAACCCGCGTTTGAGAAACCAGTGGGCCGTACGGGTGGTCAAGACGAACAGATAATCGAGGCCCATGGCGCGGGCGCGTTGTTCGATACGTTTCATGAGTTTTTCCCCATCGCCCATTCCCTGAGCTTCCGGGGACACCGTCAGGCAGGCCATTTCGCCCATTTTTTCTTGGGGAAAGGCATATAGGGCAGCGCAGCCAAAGAGGCGTCCGTCATGCTCTATCACGCTGAAGTACTCGATTTCGCGTTCGATACGACCTCGGCCCCGTCTGACAAGGGTGCCATCGGCCTCCAGCGGTTCGATCAGCTTCAGGATGCCCCCCACGTCGTCGATCGTTGCCTCGCGCAATTCTTCGAGATCGTCCGGGGTAATCATGGTCCCCACACCGTCGTGCGTGAATACTTCGAGCAACGCGCTGCCGTCGATTGCAAACGGTACCAGATGCGCGCGCGCGACGCCGGAACTGATGGCACGAAGCGCGAAGCGCAGATACATGACCATGTCCGGCTCAAGGCTCTCACCCATCAAAAGCCCATGGGCCGATGGACTCGAGAGCTCGCGGATCAGCCCATGCTCAGGATCGAGAATGCCCGGGGCCTCGGTCAGAAAGATCAGTTTCTCGGCATGAACTGCAGCAGCCACACTGGATGCCACGTCCTCCATTTCCAGATTGAAGGCCTCGCCGGTCGGCGAAAATCCCAACGGAGAAATCAGAACAACAGCGCGCGCGTTGAGCGCCAACTCAATGACCTCTGCAGACACTTTTCGCACAACGCCGGTGTGCTGAAAATCGAACCCATCCAAAACGCCTAGGGGCCGTGCGGTGATGAAATTGCCCGACATGACCTTGATATCGGCATTCGCCATCGGCGTGTTGGCCAGTCCTTGGGAGAATGCCGCTTCGATATCGAGGCGGATTTCGCCATTGGCTTCCTTGGCACACTCCAGGGCGGCTGTGTCGGTGACACGAAGGCCGTTGTGAAAAACAGATTCGATATTGCGTAACCTCAGTTGCTCTTCGATCTGTGGCCGGGAGCCATGGACGACGACGACGCGTATTCCCAATGCGCGCAAAAGTGCAAGGTCCTCGCAGATGCGTGCGAGACGGCCCGCTTGGACCGCTTCGCCCCCGAATGCAACGACGAAGGTACGCCGCTTAAAGGCGTGAACATACGGTGCGACAGCGCGAAACCAGGCAACGAACTGTGCTTGGTAAACCGCCTTTTCATCCGGAGGGCCGGCCAGCTCAAGCGATGGCGCATCCGCGTCGGGATCAAATGGGTTGTTCGAATCGGGTGCATTCATCCGCGCATTATAATTCGTCTCCGACGCGCTGCGTCCGTATTCGAATGCCCCTGGCATCCACTCTTCCCATGCCCGACCCCGGCTCCTTGCCATATCCAATATTGCCCTTGTCGACCCGGCGCAGGCGTCGCGGCGAGGCCCGCCAGGCAATCGCCAACCCTGTGCCGGAAGTGACCTTTCCCGAAGAGTTGCCGATCTCGGCCCGGCGCATCGAAATCGGCGAGGCGATTCGTGCGCATCAGGTGGTGATCGTGTGTGGTGAGACCGGGTCTGGAAAAACGACTCAACTTCCCAAAATTTGTCTGTCCCTGGGGCGCGGTCTCGGTGCCGGCGGCACGGGTCTCATCGGACACACTCAGCCCCGGCGAATCGCCGCGAGCTCCACGGCCAGGCGCATTGCCCAAGAGCTTGGGTCGCCCTTGGGCGAACATGTGGGTTTCAAAGTCCGGTTTCACGATCAGATCTCGGCGGGCGCCTCCGTCAAACTCATGACCGATGGCATCCTGCTCGCCGAGACGCAGAGCGATCCGTTTCTCACGACCTATGACACCCTCATCATTGATGAGGCGCACGAACGTAGCTTAAACATCGATTTTCTTTTGGGCTATCTGAAGCAAGTGCTTCCAAAGCGGCCCGAATTGAAGTTGATCATCACGTCGGCGACGATCGATGCGCAGCGTTTCGCCCGATATTTCGCCGTGGAGAGCAAGATGCCCCCCACGATCGAAGTCTCGGGTCGCCTCTATCCGGTCGAGACCCGCTACCGGCCCGTGGCTCTCGAGGGAGGAACTGCAGATCTTGTCGAAGCGATCCTCGATGCGGTTGAGGAGGCCAGCCGGATCGGGAACGGCGATATCCTGGTGTTTCTGCCCGGTGAACGAGAGATCCGAGACGTGGCACAAGCGCTGAGAATGCACCATCCGGACGAGACGGAAATCCTGCCGTTGTTCGCCCGGCTGTCAACGGCCGAACAAGACCGGGTTTTCAAGCCCTCCGGTCGGCGCCGCATCGTACTTGCGACGAACGTTGCCGAGACCTCATTGACGGTGCCAGGAATTCGTTTTGTTGTCGATACCGGCCTTGCGCGCGTAAAGCGCTACAGCTATCGAAACAAAGTGGAACAGCTCCAGACGGAGCCGATTTCACAGGCTGCGGCCAACCAAAGAGCAGGTCGCTGCGGTCGAGTTGCGGCGGGAGTGTGTATCCGCCTTTTTGATGAAGCCGACTTTTCGGGACGCACTCAATATTCTGAGCCCGAGATCTTGCGCGCCTCGCTCGCTGCGGTGACGCTACGCATGAAATTCCTCGGATTGGGTGCGATCGAGGCTTTCCCGTTCCTTGATGCGCCTTCGGGGCGCGCCATCGCCGATGGCTATCAGTTGTTGGCCGAGCTTGGGGCGCTCGATGACGACAATGAACTGACGGCGCAAGGCAAACAACTGGCGTCGCTTCCGCTCGATCCTCGTATCGGGCGGATGATCGTTGCGGCGCGCGAGCATGACTGCTTGACCGAAATGTTGATCCTGGCATCCGCCTTATCAGTTCAGGATCCGCGTGAACGACCCCATTTGCAACAGGAGGCGGCCGATCTCGCACATCGTCAATTTGTCCACGAGAAGTCCGAATTTCTGGCAGACCTTGCGGTCTGGAAATGGTTCGAGTCCGCCATTGAGCACAAGAAATCGAAACGCCAACTCGCCGATGGATGCAGGGAGAAATTTCTATCCCAGCCTCGTTTACGCGAGTGGCGCGACGTCCATAGTCAGTTGTTGACGATTGCCACTGAGCAGGGGTGGCGCTTGAACGGGTCGGCTGCGACTTACGAGCAGATTCACCTCGCGTTACTGACCGGTTTATTGGGAAACGTCGGATTGAAGTCGGACGCCGATGCGCACTATCTGGGGGCGCGTGGAATTAAGTTCTTCCTGTGGCCTGGGTCGACTTTGGCGAAAAAAGGCGGCTCTTGGGTGGTGGCTGCAGAGCTGGTCGAGACCTCGCGATTATATGCGCGCAAGCTCGCACGCATCGAACCGCAGTGGCTCGAGCGAGTCGGGGCGCATCTTGTCAAGCGCTCCTACAGTGAGCCCCATTGGGAAAAGAAGGCCGCACAAGTCACGGCCTTTGAACGTGGCACTCTCTACGGATTGATTCTCTACGCCCAGCGTCGGGTGGATTTCAGTCGCCAGGACCCTGTTACCGCAAGGCTCATTTTTATTCGCGATGGGCTCGTCGCCGCCATGCGCGGCGAAGAATTTTATGCGGATACGCCGGAGGTCAAGCGTCTTTTCGCACATAACCGCAGCGAGATCGAAAAAATAGAGCAACTCGAGCATAAGGCTCGACGCCCTGATGTGCTCGTCGACGATGCGCTCATCATCGCGCTCTACGAGGAGATCATCCCCGTACATGTGAACAATGCGCGCACGTTCGCGCAATGGTACGTCGCGGCGGCCGCCGAGAATCCGCGGCTGCTCTATCTTGACCAGCATGACCTGATGCGGCACGAAGCGGCCGGCGTGACGACCGAGTTGTTTCCGAAAGCGGTCGTCATGGGAGGCGTGCCGATGGCGCTGGACTACCACTTCGAGCCCGGGTCGGTGCGTGACGGCGTGACGATGACGGTGCCGCTTTTTGCCCTAAACCAGGTGGATGCGACGCGTATGGAGTGGCTCGTCCCAGGCATGCTTCAGGAAAAAGTCCAACTTCTTTTGAAGTCATTGCCGCAAAAGCTGCGGCGCTTGTGCGTACCCCTTGCACCCTACGCGGAGCGGTTCGCGCAGGACATCGCGTCCGCAAACGGCCGTTCCGGTTCGCTCTTGGAGGCGTTGATTGCAGACATCCGCAGTCGTCTGGGTCACCAGGTCATGGCATCCGATTTCCGGCCTGAATTGTTGCCGCCCCACTTGACAGTGAATTTCAAGATCGTCGATGAGCATGGACGCCAGCTCGCGACGGGAAAAAATCTGGCGGCCTTGCGCGCCGAATTCGGGCCGGCGGCGCAAAGGCAATTCCAACAGGCATTCGCAAAAGCCGCATCGCGCAGCGCGAAGCCGGCTGACGCAACGGTGGCATCGATCGTGCGTGAGGTTGTAAAAGATCCGCCGCCGTCGAATGTAAAAGCATTGTCGAGCTGGAGTTTTGGCGAATTGCCTGAGATCATGGAGATCACGAAAGACGGTCATGCGCTGGTGGGTTATCCGGCTCTCATCGATCGAGGTACCGATGTCGAAATCGAAGTATTCGACGATTCCATCCTTGCGTCGCGCGCGCATCTGGGCGGCCTAAGACGACTGTTTTTGATCGAGTTGAAAGAACCGGTGAAATACGTCGAAAAGAGTCTGCCGGGACTGATTCAGATCGCGTTGCAGTTCATGCCCTTAGGGTCACTCGAGGAATTACGAGAGCAGATCATCTGGCATGCGGTAGATCGCGCTTGTTTGGGGACTCCACTTCCCAAAAATGCCGAGCAGTTCGCCGCGCGCGCCGGGGAAGGGCGCGCGCGGCTTGCCCTGGTGGCGAACGAGATTACACGCCTTGTCGCTCAAATTCTGGACGAATTCATGGTCGTCAGAAGAAAGCTGAACGGGATCAGAGCCCATACCGGTACCTACGCGGACATGGGTGCGCAACTCGACCGCCTCGTGTACAAGCGCTTCGTGATCGAGACTCCTTATGCTCATCTGGCTCACCTGCCGCGCTACCTGAAGGCAATGGCGAATCGCGTCGACAAGATCAAGGTCGACCCGGCGCGCGACCTGCGCCAGATGAACGAAATTGCCCCACTCATGCAGAGTTGGCAACGTGCAAGAAATGCACGCAAAGGAATGCAGGACCCGGGATTAGAGGAATTCCGGTGGTTGTTGGAGGAATTACGGGTTGCTCTGTTCGCACAAGAGTTGAGGACGCCAATGCCGGTTTCAGTGAGGCGGCTCCAGAAAATCTGGCAAAACCATGCGTCGTGATTGAACGTTGGCACTCCTCGGCGTTCCGGTACAATCGCGCATGCGTTCGACCGGTTTGCCGCGCTTTGAGAGACATCAGCGCCTGCACCTGACGGGTCGTTGCGCATCTCCTGCAAACGATGGGGTCGGATCCGCCTTGAATCTCGTGCGACTCCCTTTCTTCTTTACCCTTGCCGCCAATGGCGCGTGGGACACGTTTGACGCCCGAGAGATAAATGCATTTCAAATGCAAGGGATGGCTGCTTTTCCTGTAGAAAGAGGGAAAGGGGCGCGCGTTTGACGGCTTTTGGCTTGATCGTTATCGGTGACGAGATTCTCTCGGGAAAGCGCGTGGACAAACACCTTGCCAAGGTGATCGAGCTGCTCGCGGTTCGAGGTTTGCAACTGTCGTGGGCGTCCTATCTCGGCGATGACCGCAGCGCGATCGCCACGGCCCTAAAGACGAGTTTGGCCGGCGAAGATGTGGTGTTCTGCACAGGGGGAATCGGTGCCACCCCCGATGACCATACTCGTTACGCTGCGGCCCAGGCGCTCGGCGTTGAATTGCAGCTGCACGAAACAGCCAAGCAGCTGATTCTGGAAAGAATCGCCGAACTGCGACAGGGTGTCCTGACACCCGAAGAGATTCGTCAACGATTGAAAATGGGCGAATTTCCCAGAGACTGCGAAATCATTCCCAATCCCTACAACAAAATTCCGGGGTTTTCGATCAAGCGCCACTATTTTGTTCCGGGATTCCCGGTCATGGCGTGGCCGATGATCGAATGGGTGCTCGAGACGCATTTTGGCGACTTGTTCCATAAAAATAGCTGGGAGGAGCGCGCAATGCTGGTGTTTGAGACGGCCGAATCGACCTTGACCCCGCTTATGGAGCGCATCGAATCCGAATATCACGGCGTTCGAGTTTTCAGTCTTCCATCGGTGGGAGACCCGACCCGCGTTGGCTCGCGGTCGCGCCGCCACATCGAGCTGGGTGTCAAGGGGCCCCATGATCTTGTCTCGTTGGCCTACACCGCGCTCAAGGCGGGGGTCACGCTGCTACACGCGGAATATGAAGAGCTCGTGAATGAAAAAAAACGCCCGATCGGCGAGGCCGGTCGGGCGTGAAGGGCACTGTTCCGAGGAGGAGACAAAGTGCCGGAGGAGACAATACGGTTGCGCGCTCTCGCTCGCGTCTTAGACGGTAGAGCGCATGCGCCCGCTCAAATCCAATCAGGCAGTCTTGCGAGCACGTGTTGCATTCGCGGCTTGACCGGCAGTCTTTACGGCCACGTTGGTGGCAGCAGCAACATTGGCTTCAGCGATTTCGACGGCCTGTTTCGCGGCCTTGGAAAGGCTGTCGTAGGCTGAATTTGCGGCCGCGACTGCAGACTTCACCATCGCTACTGCGGTTTCCGAGCCAGCCGGCGCATTTTTCGCAGCGGTATCGATGAAGGCCACCAGCTTTTGGTTGGCGTCAGCCAGTTGGACTTCGGCGACGCGCGCGAATTCAGCTTGGGTCGCACTGGCGATGTCATACAGATGACGCGAGTAGGCTGCGGCCTTTTCTGCACCCGGCTGCAATTGGGCGGCGTGAAACGACACGAGATCCTGCGCATCCCGCACGGTGAGCAGTGCGCGAGCTCTGCCAACGCCTTCACTCAGATTTGCCTTCGCGGCGCTGAGGTTGAGCTCGATGACTTTTTCAACACCTTCAAAGGTGGTCTGCGCAAGCGCAAAGAAAGTCTCGAGGTTGGTCTGATAGGCGGCAGCGAATTGTTCAGGGGCGGCGGTAGTCATGATCGATCCTTTTAGAAGTGGGTGCAATGGTGCGTTGCAACATTACCTATTGTAGGGACGCTCCGCCAAATGTCAAGGGGTTTTGATGCAACGCAGCACAATTCTTTGGCGTCCGGAGACGAGCTTTATAAATACATGAAAAATATGACATTATTTTTACATAGGGTGTGATGAAAGGGCGCCGTCGGGGTTTAGGAGGGGCCTGGAATCTGGCATCGCAACAGAGTCTGGGGAGTCCGGTTTTCCGAGTATCACGTGCTAGACTTGCCCGTTCTTTCGACGCTTGATCGATGAACTTGCCGTGCATGTCTCTCCAAGCGACCCCTGGATCGGTTGTGCGACAAACCCGGGCCTTCAGGGTAGGGTCAAGAGCGCGGACCGCAAAGCCATGCTTGCCGTGGACTTTAGTGCGGCCTTTGCTGATGTCTCATGCGGCACTTGGGGTCGGAGTCGACTCGAGGTTTCGTACGCAGTGTTTGAGCCACGTCACTTCGTGTCATGACTGATTCGCGTCTGGTCCGCGTCGCGCCGTATCTCTTCATCTTTGTCTGGTCCTCCGGTTACGTTGCGGCAAAATACGGGCTGCCCTATGCGGAGCCCCTGACGTTTCTGTGCTTGCGGTACACCGGAGTCATTGCGATGATGATCGTGCTCGCGTTCTGGTCAGGGGCGCCTTGGCCGAGCTCGCCGCGACAGGCATTTCATATTGCCGCTTCCGGTATTCTCATTCAGGCCGGATATCTTGGCGGCGTTTGGTGCGCCATCAAGTTGGGCATGCCTGCCGGGCTTGCCGCGCTCATCGTCAATACTCAACCCATTCTGACGGCAATCCTCAGTCGCGCCGTAGGCGAGCGTGTCAGTGGCCGCCAATGGGCCGGCCTCTTGCTGGGGCTATTGGGCGTGACGCTCGTGCTCTCGAATAAGATATCCACGGCCGGACTGTCCTGGGCCGCCGTGTCGCTGACCCTATTCGCCCTTGTGTCGATGACGGCAGGCGTGCTCTATCAGAAGCGATTCTGTCCGCGCTTTGACATTCGCACCGGCCAGGTTCTTCAGTTTGTCGCGTCGCTGGCTGTCACAGCACCTTGCGCGCTGCTATTCGAAAACCATACCATCGAATGGGCGCCTGAATTTTTCATCGCGCTAGGCTGGTCGATTTTCGTGCTCTCGGGCATCGGGATTTCACTTCTCTTTGTGATGATAAGACACGGTGCTGCCACGAAAGTCACAGGCTATCTGTATTTGGTGCCCCCTGTCACCGCGATCATGGCATGGTTCATGTTCGGCGAACGGTTTAATGCGCTGGCCCTATGCGGTATGGCCGTAACAGTCCTGGGGGTCGCGCTCGTGGTGCGTCGCACGGCACCGTCCACAGCCCCAGCCTGACATCCCGGAGTGAATAGACCCGTGAATCCCGAACCCAACGATCGCAAGCACTATGTGCACTTCAGGATGCAGACAACCCGCTGGATGGACAATGATCCGTATGGACATGTCAACAATGTTGTGTACTACAGTTGGTTCGATAGCGTCGTAAACGAGTATCTCATTGGGGCAGGCGCCTTGGATATCCTCCATGGTCCGATTATCGGCTTGGTGGTCGAGACGCATTGCAATTACTTCAAGCCCATTGCATTTCCCGAATCGGTCACGGCGGGATTGCGGGTAGCCCGTATTGGCACGACAAGCGTGCGCTATGAAATCGGTCTGTTCCGTGGAGAGGATTCCAGCGCCGCCGCACAGGGCCATTTCGTCCACGTCTACGTCGAGCGAAAATCACGACGCCCCAGAGCGCTTTCACCCGACCTCCGGGCAGCCATCAGCGCACTGGTTTTGCCATGAGTACGGATTTTCAGAGCGCCGCATCGCACACCAGCGTTGATGCCGCGATCACGTCGCGACGCTCGGTTCGAGCGTTTCTGCCTGATCCGGTTCCGGAGTCGACCGTGCGCGAGATTCTCGGCGTGGCGAGCCGTGCACCTTCGGGGAGTAATACACAGCCCTGGCAGGTGTATGTGCTAACAGGGCAGTCCAAAGCGCGCCTCACAGAGAAAATTCTCGCGGCCTACAACGACCCCGCTACCTTATCGGAACATACCGAAGAGTATGCCTACTATCCCCGGACGTGGGTATCGCCGTACCTTGAGCGCCGTCGCGCGGTTGGCTGGGGCCTCTATGCCCTACTGGGCCTGACCCGGGAGAATAAAGCAGGGATGCATGCGCAGCATGGGCGCAACTATGTCTTTTTTGACGCGCCCGTAGGGCTTATATTCACGATCGATCGTATTCTCGAGCAAGGGTCTTGGTTGGACTATGGGATGTTCCTGCAAGGCATCATGGTCGCGGCTCGTGGTCGCGGCCTCGATACCTGTCCGCAGGCAGCCTTTACACCTTTTCACCGAATTATTCGGGAGCATTTGGGCATGCAGGACCATGAAATGCTGGTGTGTGGAATGAGCTTGGGATACGCCGATCCTTCGAGAATCGAGAATTCCCTGGCCACCGAGCGCGCGCCGGTCGAGAGCTTCACACGATTTTTAAGGTGATCGAAAATACTGTCATGGGGAAATGCCGCACGCTGAATATCGATTTCCTAAATAGGGATTTCGGGTTTTCAACATCGATGTATAAAGCCTGAACATGGGCGCGGCCCCAACCTCTGGCGCAACCTGGGAGACTTGAACTTGGCACAGCATCAGATCGCGGTACTACCGGGTGATGGGATCGGTAAAGAGGTGATGGTCGAAGGGTTGCGGGTATTAGATGCGACTGCGCGCCAATTCGGAATTGATCTGGCTTTTACGCACGCCGATTGGGCCAGTTGTGACTGGTACGCAAAGCACGGGCAAATGATGCCCGATGATTGGTTCGATCAGCTGGTGAAGAAAGACGCCATTTATTTCGGTGCGGTCGGCTGGCCCGCAACCGTTCCGGATCACGTCTCGCTCTGGGGATCACTCATCAAATTTCGCCGAGACTTCGACCAGTACGTCAATCTGCGTCCATGCCGGCTCATGCCAGGCGTTCCTTCACCTTTGGCCGGTCGCAAACCGGGTGACATCGACTTCTATGTGATCCGTGAGAATACCGAAGGCGAATATTCAAGCGTCGGAGGCCGGATGTTCGAGGGTACCGCGCGCGAAATGGTGATTCAGGAGTCTGTCTTCACGCGGCATGGCGTCGACCGTATTCTGAGGTTCGCTTTCGAGTTGGCAGAACGGCGTCCGAACAAACACTTGACCTCGGCGACGAAATCCAACGGCATTGCGATCACCATGCCGTACTGGGACGAACGGGTGGCGGCCATGGCGGCTTCGTATCCGGGCGTGCGCGTGGACAAATATCACATCGATATCCTGTCGGCACACTTTGTCGCTCATCCGGATTGGTTTGACGTGGTCGTTGCTTCGAACCTGTTCGGCGACATTCTTTCTGATCTGGGGCCGGCATGCACCGGAACGATCGGTATAGCACCTTCGGCCAATATCAATCCCGAACGGATGTTTCCGTCGATGTTCGAGCCGGTCCACGGTTCCGCGCCCGATATCGCAGGCAAGGAGATCGCCAATCCGATTGGCATGATCTGGTCGGGCGCGCTGATGCTGGACCATCTGGGTTACGGGAACGCGGCATGCGCCGTCCTTTCGGCGATCGAGAAGGTATTGGGTGACGCGCATGCGCCCCGTACCCCCGATCTGGGAGGCACTGCCGGCACGGGCGATGTGGGCCGGGCCATCGCCGAAAGTGTCAACAAGTGTTAGCACATTGCACAAATTGCCCGCGAGTAGGGGGATCTATTCAGAAGTTGCGTTAGAAAAGGTGTATATGTCTTTCTTCTTGATGAATTTTTTTGATTTGGTACACTACACGCAACTTGCATGATAGGAACATCCGATGGGACGCATGATTGCTGGACTTGGATTGTTCGCCTTGGCGTTGTTTGTCGCCCAAAACGCGATGGCCGCCTCGAGTGATACGACCGATATACAACCTGTCGTCAAGACCCATACCAAGCACAGTCATGCCCATGTGGCGGCACACGTTGCGGTCGCCAGACATCACGTCGTACTGACGCGCGCCAACCTTCGTTCCGCCGTTTTGCGTGTGCGCCACACCTATACGGCCGTGCGTGCTAGGCCGTCCTATGCGACTCTTCAAGGGCTGCACACGCCAACCCTTGGGGGCCCTCTTGGATTGCAGTCCAGCGTCGCTCTCGTGATGGACGCGACGACGTCGGACGTTCTGTACTCCAAGCACTCCGATGTCGCCCTGCCGATCGCCTCTATCACCAAACTTATGACCTCGCTCGTCGTACTGGGGGCGCACCAACCGATGGACGAGCCGATAGAGATTACTGCGGACGACATTGATACGGTGAAGCACTCGTCGTCGCGCCTCGCGGTCGGTACCATCCTGTCTCGGCGCGATCTGATGCACCTGGCTCTCATGGCGTCGGAAAACCGGGCGGCACACGCGCTGTGCCGCCACTATCCGGGGGGCCTTGGTGCGTGCATTGCGGCGATGAACAATAAGGCACTGCAGCTCGGGATGATCAGTACCCACTTCGATGATCCAACCGGGTTGTCGAGTCAAAATGTCGCGAGCGCCGAAGACTTGGCGAAACTTCTCAAGGCGGCGTCGGAGAATGCGACGATTCGTGAATTTTCAACCGACTCAGATTTTACCGTACCTATAGGGCGCCGTATGGTCGCGTTTCGCAATACCGACGCTCTCATCTCCAACCCACGCTGGGATATCGTTGTCCAAAAAACCGGCTATATCGTCGAGGCGGGTCGGTGTCTTGTCATGCAAGCCAAAATAGAAGGCAAGGCCATTCTGATCGTTCTGCTCGACTCGGTTGGGAAATACACGCGATTTGGCGACGCCAGCCGGATCAAGAAATGGATGGAATCGCATCCAGCTGTCTTCACAACGGCAACTCCGGTCGTTCCGTCTGAATCTACGGCAGAGCACGTAACGAGTTAGGTGCGACGCCCCCTGTGCGCTCTACGGGGGATGATTCTCCTCGCATCCGAGCGCGCGCGAGATGCGCGATGCGGTCTCGGTCAAATCTTTCAACCAGGACTCCTGCAATCGATCAGCCGGGGCCGACAGCGATAGACCGGCGATCAGCTTGCCGCTGTCGTCGCGGATGCCGGCTGCGATACAGCGAACCCCCAGTTCGAGTTCCTCGTTGTCGCGCGAATAGCCGCGCGAGCGTACCAGGGCGAGTTCGCGATCGAGCCTGGGCAGTTCGGTAATACTATTTTTGGTATGCCCGGCCAAACCTGTACGCGTGGCGTAACTCCTTACGTTCTTCGGGTCGTCCGCCGACAAGAAGAGTTTCCCGACTGACGTGAGGTGCAGCGGGGCGCGACCACCGATCGCGCGGACCACCTGCATGCCGCTAAATTCGTTGTAAGCCCTTTCGATGTACACGATCTCGTCGCCTTGCCGTACCGAAAGGTTAACGGTCTGGCCGGTCGACTTGTGTAAGTCACGCATCGATTCGATGGCGGCCTCACGCACGCTCAAGCGCACTTTGACAAGGTTGCCCAGTTCGAGAAGACGCATGCCAAGACGATAGTGACCCGGATCGGTGCGATCGACGAACCGCCCAATCACCATATCGTTGAGAATTCGGTGCGCTGTAGAAGGGTGCAGGCCGGTGGTCAAAGACAGCTGTTTTAGACTCACCGGATCGCGGTCGGCCGCGAGCGCGTCAAGAAGCGACATCATCCGCTCGATGACTTGTATGGTGGTCGTTCTTGGGGCTGGATTGGTCATGATGCGATGCAATGGAATTGCTACTCTATACCATATTGTGAAAACCCGTCCATCGAATCATCGGATACTGCAGGTCCATCGGATGGGCTCGAGTGCGATATCGCGGATGCGATGCTCGGCCGGTACCGTGCGGGCCACAACGACGCGGCCAAGCCTCGAAAGCTGCGTCGATTTCGTCGACGGTTCCAATCTTAGCGGCTATCGGTTCATTCGGCTTAATTAGCCTAAGCGGGGCCCTCTCCCCGCGTCTTAAGGCTGCGCTCCGCTGCGGCCGCCGAGTTGCCCGCGACCCCCCCTGCAGCCCGGGAGCAAAGCAACATTGGCGACGGTGAATGTTTGTAGTAACGTTGATACATTACCCGATTTGCTTCTGCAACCAGGAGTGCAGCCATGGCGATCACCACTCTATCCAGCCGGGAGTTCAATCAGGACACTGGCCGCGCCAAGAAAGCCGCGACCGAAGGACCGGTGTTCATCACCGATCGAGGCAAGGCCGCCCATGTACTGCTCAGCATCGAGGAATACCAGCGCATCACCGGTCGACACCGGAACATCGTCGAGGTTCTATCCATGCCAGGTCTCTCGGAAATCGAGGTGGAATTTCCGCGCTCGCGTGAATTCCCTCGCCCGGCCGATTTTTCATAATGTTTCTGCTCGATACGAACATCATTTCCGAGTTGCGCAAGGCCGGCGACGGCAAAGGCGACGCCAACGTCATTGCTTGGCTGTCCAGGATGGACGCCACGACCTTTTATCTCTCCGCCATCACCTTCATGGAGCTTGAACTCGGCATCCTGCGAATCGAGCGGCGCGACACCACCCAAGGCGCCAAGCTCCGCGCCTGGATGGACAACCACATTCTCCCGGAATTTTCGGAACGGACCTTGCCAGTCGATACGGCCGTAGCGTTCCGTTGCGCGTCCCTTCATGGACCCGCCCCGCGCGTCGAACGTGATGCACTCATCGCGGCAACCGCGCTGGTACATGGCATGACGGTTGTAACACGGAATCTGGCCGACTTCGAGGGCACGGGCGTTGCGCTATTGAATCCGTGGGAGGGCTCTCATGAGCGATAAACAGGAAGGAGTGGCCAGACAACGAGGCCGCCTATACCAGCAGTTTCGTCGAGTTGGCCGAGCATGCGTCTTGACGTCGGCCCTGGCAGTCGCTTAGGGCCGGCAATCGCAGCGACCACTCAACGCTGAGGCCACGTGGCGGTTAAACGCTGGGCGTTTGCCTCAGGGCTCGCGCACATTCCGCGATGAGACCGGGTCCACGGTAAACGAGTCCTGTATAGAGCTGAACCAGATCTGCGCCGGCGTCTATTTTTGAACGAGCATCTGATCCGCTCAATATGCCTCCCACACCGATGATCGGGATTGCACCCTCCAAGCATCGTTTGAGCACGCGAATGACCGAGTTCGATGATATGCACAAAGGCGCTCCCGAGAGCCCACCCGCCTCCTCAGCGTGTCGGCAGTCGGATAAACCCGTTCTGGAGATGGTCGTATTCGTTGCGATCAGCGCATCGACGCGATGGCGAACCGCGGTGCTGGCGATCTCCGTGATCTGTTCTTTTCCGATGTCCGGTGCGATCTTTAGAGCCAAAGGCACATAACGTCCGTGCTGATCCGACAGTCGAGCATGTTCACCTTTGAGTTTCGACAAAAGCGCATCCAACGCATTTGCATCTTGCAATTGCCGCAAGTCCTTGGTGTTCGGCGATGAGACGTTCACGACAATATAGCTGGCGTGGGGATAAACGCCACGTAGGCAAGTGAGGTAGTCATCGGCTGCATGAGCCATCGCCGTGTCTTTGTTCTTTCCGATGTTCACGCCCAGTATTCCCCGGTACTTCGAGGTACTGATGTTGTGTACGACGGTCTCCAGGCCACTGTTGTTAAACCCCATCCTGTTGATCAGCGCTTCTTCGCGGGGGAGTCGAAAGAGTCGCGGTCGGGGGTTGCCGCCCTGGGGGCGCGGCGTGACGGTGCCGACCTCGATAAAGCCAAATCCGAGCTTGGATAGCGCCTCGATGTACGACCCATTCTTATCCAGTCCGGCCGCAAGCCCTATCGGGTTCGGGAATCGCAGACCCATGACCGTGCGCGGTTGGTCGGGGATCCGGCTCGCAACCAGCCTACCCAATCCAAGCGATTGCGCGGACTTCAAACTTCGAAGCGTAAGATTGTGTGCATCCTCAGGGTCGAGCCGGAAGAGCAGAGGGCGGGCGATGCCGTACAGAAGGTCTCGTATCACAGGGTGGGCCGTGTCAGGCGAGGGAAGATGATTGGCGGGCGCATCCACAGGGGCGGCCTAGCTTGCTTTGCGTAAGGCGCCCCAATGGCCGTCCGTGAGCGCTTCCATCGGCTGGAAGTGCGATTTGTAAGCCATATTGGGACTTTGTCGGATCCAGTAACCGAGATAGATATACGGTAAATCGAGCTCCCGGGCCTGTTCTATTTGCCAGAGCACGTTATAGGTGCCAAGACTCGAGCGAGCGAGATTGGGTTCGTAGAATGTATATACCGAAGATAGGCCGTCATCCAAAACATCGATGATGCTGACCATCCGTAGCACACCCCGCTCCGGTCCGTGCGATTCGCGGAATTCGACGAGTCTTGTGTTCACTTTGCTTTGCAGCAAAAATTGACTGTACTGCTCGCGGCTATCGTGATCCATCCCGCCTCCCGCGTGACGGTTCATCTGATAGCGAAGATAAAGATCGTAATGTTCCGGATCAAAGGCCAGGGCGCAGATGCGCACCTGCAAGCTCTCATGGGCGCGCTGGGCGCGGCGTTGACTGCGCGTGGGCTTGAAATCCTGCACGCGAATTCTGACCGGCACACAGGCGCGGCAGCCATCGCAATAAGGGCGGTACGTGAACAATCCGCTGCGTCGAAAGCCTGAGCGAACCAACTCGCTATAGACATCGGCATTGATCAAGTGGCTCGGCGTAGCCACTTGTGATCGCGCGTGGCGATTCTCGAGGTAGCTGCAGGGATAAGTCGCAGTGGCATAGAACTGCAGGGCCGAGAATGGCAGTTCCTTAAGTTGAGTCATGCGATGCAAATCCTGTTGTGCGCTACGGGCCTCTCCTCGGGGAGTTTTTTCGGCCAAGCCGTGATACCGGGCCCTTCCACCAAACTGCACACGCGATCAACGAACGATTCCCTTGATATCGGGCGCGCGCCCAATGACGCGAGATGCGCTGTTTGCTGTTGGCAGTCTATCATGGGTATTCCATGCTCGTGGAGTAGGCGCACCAGTTCCAATAGTGCAATCTTCGAGCCATCGCTGACCTTAGAAAACATCGACTCACCATAGAACATGTTACCGATTGCTAACCCATAGAGACCGCCGACGAGTTGATTCTCGATCCAGGTTTCCACCGAGTGCGCAAAACCCAAGTGGTGTAGTCCAAGATAGGCTTCGACCATCGCGTGACTGATCCAGGTTCCCTCCTGCCCCGCGCGCGGCGCCGCGCAGGCTCGCATCACGCGCTCGAACGCCGAGTCACAACGCACTTCGAATTCTTCGATCGGCCTCAAGGCAAGTCGCGCGACCTTTTTTCGCAAGGAGTGAGAGATTCGCAACTCACTTGTGAACAGCACCATCCGAGGATTCGGGCTCCACCACAGAACGGGCTGATTCTCGTTAAACCACGGAAAGATGCCCGCGCGGTAGGCTTGGATGATGCGCGCAGGCGTAAGCTCAGCGCCAGCCGCTAGCAGTCCGTCAGGGTCGTTGAGCGCTTGGGAGACAGGCGGAAAAGGTTCGCCGGGTTCAAGCCAAGGAATCAAGTTTCGATGCGCAGCAAAGGGGAATTCGGCGAGCTTGGAGCAACTCGAGATTGCCATTCGATCGCACCCGTGTGTATGCCAAACTGCCCGGTTTCCTGATCCGAGAAAAAATGCTCGAGCGTGACCAATGTGGTCCGAAACGCGATATCTGCCCATGGTATCTCGGATCGCCCGAACAGGCCCACTTCCATACTTTCAATGCCCGGACTAAAATCGGTGTCGAGCAACGCGGCACGGTAAAACAGGTGAACTTGATGGACGTGAGCGACATCAAACATCGAGAATAATGACACCACGGAGATATGAGCGCCCGCTTCCTCGATGGTTTCCCGTATCGCACCCTGCACAGTGGTCTCGCCATTCTCCATAAAACCCGCAGGTAGGGTCCAGAACCCTAAGCGGGGTTCGATCGCGCGCCGACACAGCAAGACCTTGTTGTCCCAAAACGGGATCGTGCCCACGACCAAACGTGGGTTTTGGTAATGAATGGCACCGCAATGGTCGCAGCAGAATCGTAGCCGGTTGTCGCCATCCGGGATGCGCGCGATCACGGGATGACCGCATACCGAGCAAAAGTTCATGACGCAAGTGTAGCAATTCGCACGGACCATGGGCAGGGGCAGATAGGGGCTTTTGCCGAAGCAGGTATCGGGTCATTGTGCATCGTTCCTCGAACGACACCCTCAGAGAAGTCATCGCGTCGATTTCGTGAGTCACCCTGGATCGTCCGCGCGGCGAACTTGCACCTCACATTGAGGTGAAGGCTAATCTCGGGTATCATTACGGGCTCAGACGCGGGGTGGAGCAGTCTGGCAGCTCGTCGGGCTCATAACCCGAAGGTCACAGGTTCAAATCCTGTCCCCGCAACCAAATACATCAAGCACTTAGGCCGATCTTCGCGATTGGCCTTTTTGCTTTCTGGCGTCCGTGTAATGGTTTTGTAAGGGCGGGGGATCAATGCGATTTACCCCGGACACCATATGGATCAGCGAGTTCGTCCCTTCACCCCAAAACGTTTAGCTCCCGAAGGCGGCCTACAACAGCTTCAACCTGCTCTCGTGCCATATCCGCTTGTGCAAGCAAACTGCGTGTGTATTCATCCTCATCGACCTTGAGGTCGAGCTCTCGTCTTAGCGCAATAATGAGGGGTCCAAGAACAGAGAAGAGCTCCTGCTGGCGAATGCCGACTTCGGACGTTAAAGCTAATAACGAAGAGTTTCGGCGAATGAGGAATTCATCATGGGAATTAGTCCAGACCGCCTCCTGCTCATGCGCGATTTGATACTGCTTTTGGATAGCCTCCCATCTTGGCGGATCAGGCATTGCCGCTAGGTTGTATTGCTTCATCATTTCTATAAGAGCTGTTCGTTCAGAGATAAATCGGTCGCGCTGGGCAGCGTGCGCCACCCTGTCATTCTCGACTCTCTGAACCGCCGCGCTGGTTCGACGAACAGGGCGTGCCGCGCTATTGCGAATTCGCGCCCGATCGCATCGCCAACATCCACGCCCGCGAATGCGCGCTCGTAGCTATCGAGTGCCAGACTTGCGGGCGTCCCTTTATTGTCGCGCTCGATGCAGGCACGGCAAATCATAACGTCATCAGCAGGCCCGGGCAGGAGCGGGAGTGGCGCACGCTCGCCGACATCATCCGCAGCCATGAAATCCAATACCGGGACCCGCCCAATGTCGAGTGCTGTGGTATCGGAGCGACCCAGACGAGCACAACCCGCCGCGTGCTCGAATACTGGGAGCGTATCCCGGAGACCTATACCGACCCCGCCACTGGCATACTCTGCTCTCGTGGCCATCGCGACTGGACGCGCGACCACAGCCTTGAAATCGAGCTACCGGACAGGGAATAGATTCTCCCTCTGTTGGCGCATCCGGCCTATGACCGGACCGGCCCGGGCCGGACAAGGCAGCACGGATCCTGTCGCAGCAGGTTGAGCTTGTCCACGCGGCTGGTGTTTCGCGTCCGGAACGCCATGACGCGCGGAGAAGCGCTGCCGTGCGGTGAGGGCGGCAAAGCTATTTATTTGCAAGCCATTGGAATCAAGTGCATTTTATGATGGCGTCATAATAAACTTCTAAACGTGCAACATAATAAACTTGCGATAGAACGACATTATTGACTTGTCATCATGTCGCAGTATATACTTGTAACCATGAGACACCAAAAACTTGCGATGCCGCAATGCGCGGCGGGCGGGCCCTGATGCCCGCTCCCAACGAAAAGCTCGCAGACTCGCTGAGCGCCTTGCAGGCGCTCCAGAAAGAGGGACGGCGGGTCTTTCCGTCCAAGGAACTGAGCCGCGTCAATCGCGAGCGGCTGCTCCGGAACGGCTTCGTTCAGGAAGTCATGAAGGGGTGGCTCATCTCTTCCAGCCCCAGCGTGCGCGAGGGCGATAGTACGCCTTGGTACGCGTCCTTTTGGGAGTTTTGCGCCCGCTATTGTCAGGACCGCTTCGGCGACGACTGGCATCTGTCGCCGGAACAATCGCTCCTGCTGCACGCCGAGAACACCGTCATTCCGACGCAGGTCGTGATCTACACGCCGCGCGGGACGAACAACGTCATCAAGCTACTGTTTGGCACCTCGATCTATGACCTGAAGCAAGCGGACATGCCGCCCGCCGCCGACGTGATGGTGCGTGATGGCTTGCGCCTGTTTTCTCCGGCAGCCGCGCTGGTCAAAGTGCCGGAGGCGTTTTTTGCGCGCTATCCGATCGAATCGCAGGTGGCGCTCGCCAGCATTACTGATGCCTCCGACGTGCTGCGGCGGCTGCTCGACGGCGGCCATTCCGTCGTGGCCGGCCGGCTGGCCGGCGCGTTCCGCCGTATCGGCCGCGCTGAAATCGCGGACGAGATCGTCGCGGCCATGAGGGCCGCGAATTACACCGTCCGCGAAACCGATCCCTTCACGCAGCAGCAGACATTCGGGATGCTGCGGCCCGCCACTGCGCCGATTGTCGGGCGCATGCAAGCCATGTGGCAGGCGATGCGCGGACCCGTCATCGCCGCGTTCCCGAAGACGCCGGGTCTGCCGAAGGATCGCGGCGATTATCTCAAGTTCGTCGACGAAATCTACAAAAGCGATGCCTACCATTCGCTGTCCATCGAAGGCTACAGCGTCACGCCCGAGCTGATCGACCGCGTGCGCGCGGGCGGCTGGGACCCTGAGAACCATGATGATGACCGCAAGAACCGCGACGCGCTTGCCGCGCGCGGTTACTGGCAGGCGTTTCAGGCCGTCAAGACGAGTGTGAGCGAGATCATTGAAGGCACCAATCCCGGCGCGCTGGCGCGCACCGCTCACCGGGATTGGTATCGCGAACTCTTCCAGCCCTGCGTTGTGGCCGGCTTGCTGCGGCCCGGCGCGCTCGCGGGCTACCGCAACGACGTTGTTTATCTGCGGACTTCCCGCTACGTGCCGCCGCGCTGGGAAGCCGTGCGGGACGCCATGCCGGCGCTGTTCGAATTGCTGGAGCAGGAGACGGAGCCCGGTGTCCGCGCTGTGCTTGGACACTGGATGTTTGGCTACATTCACCCGTATCCGGACGGCAACGGGCGCATGGCGCGGTTTCTAATGAACGCGATGCTCGCTTCCGGCGGCTATCCGTGGACGGTCGTGCGCGTCGAAGACCGGGACGCTTATCTCTCTGCGCTCGATAGTGCCAGCATCGACTTGGATATTGGGCCGTTCGCCGGTTTCATCGCGGAGCGGGTGCGCTGGTCACTGGAGAAAACCGGGAACTCCCGCAAGCGCGCGGGTCCTTGATGAGCGCAATCGTCCTCCTGTCTTGCGTCAAGTCCAGACGCGATCGTCCCTGCAAAGCAGGGGAGATGTACACGAGTCCTCTGTTTCAAAAAATGATGGCTTACGCGCAGAGCCTCAAACCAAAGAGCATTTTTATCCTCTCTGCCCAACACGGCCTTCTGAGTACCGATACCGTTATCGATCCATACGGACAGTGCCTCAAAAACATGAACAGCGCCGAGAGGCACCGATGGGCGCAAGGGGTGATTTCAGAGTTACGCAAGCGCTGCGATCTCGACGCAGACAATTTCGTGTTTCTCGCCGGTATGCCCTACCGCGAAAATCTCATGCCACATCTGAAGCACTGTGAAGTGCCAATGGAAGGGCTGGCATTTGGCAAGCAATTGCAATGGCTGGAGCGCCACCTGCAACGACCGATGCCTGCCAATACCTCCACGATACGCTTTCACGTCTGCCCGTAGCCTGATGTCGCCGTTCGATCAGGCCGCGGGATTTGGTCGCCGGCGAACCGTTGTCGAGTGCAGGCTGCCCACCCTTGAGCGACAAGCCGTCAAAGGCGGCTTCAGGCGATCCCAGACCATCCGGGCGTTAATCCGCTTCGCTCCCGGCATGCGGCTGTCTCCGGGCATCATATCGTCCACGTGACGGCAGGAATGGGGAAGGACACTGGAGCGCTTCGTCATGGGCTCTATCGTTGCCTCTCAGCCCGAAACGGAGGCCAGAACTGGCCTAAGTCCTTGAACTGCAAAGAGTAGATAAAATTGGTTGCAGGTCCTCGCAACCAAATTCAAACGGTGTAAACCGGTCACATGGTTAACACTTTCGCCCCGAAGGGGTTATCCACAGGCTCGACGCGGCAGGTGTCGAGATCGAAGTAACCGATGTCGTAGTGCATG
>Ga0208357_1000079_pt1 | contig 72040 bp, 70 predicted proteins | sample NGESurdeep092012_6_FD_184487 | JGI IMG/M metagenome (GOLD analysis project Ga0208357, IMG submission 184487) | Arctic peat soil microbial communities from Barrow, Alaska - NGEE Surface sample F52-2 deep-092012 (SPAdes) | ecosystem: Environmental > Terrestrial > Soil > Wetlands > Peat ...
GGCGTAGGCGATGTTCTTCATCAGGATTCGCTCGCGCGGCGCCTTGAAGTTCTCGAGGCACATCTTGGCCAGCGGTATTCCGAGGAACGTGACGTCGTCTCGAGTGAGGTCCGGGTCGAGCGGCCACGACGAGTCGTACATCACGTAGCCGCCGTGACGCACGTCGGCGATGTCCTGGGCGTAGGTCTGAGAGTTCATCGCCACCACGAGGTCGTAGTCGAGGGCGCGCGAGGTGTAGCCGCTCTTGTTCACGCGGATTTCGTACCACGTGGGCAGACCTTGGATGTTCGAAGGGAAGAGGTTCTTTCCCGAGACCGGGATACCCATTCGAAAGATCGCCTGCATCAACAAACTGTTGGCGCTGGCCGACCCGGTGCCGTTGACGTTGGCGAGCTTGATGGAGAAGTCGTTGACCTGCGTTCGCTGGTCGAGTGCTTGGTCGATGGCCATGGTTAGCTCCTGCTCGCGCCGCTCGGCGACATCGCACCGATACGGATGAAGTTGGCGCTCGCGGCGTACGGGATCTGGAGGTCGAAGAGCTCCATGTCCCAGGCGGCCGTCGGGCAACGTTCCGCGCACAGTCCGCAGTGAACGCAGACGTTCTCGTCCTTCACCATGACTCGTCCGGTCTGGGGGAGCGGCGCCGAGACGTACAGGTCTTGATCGAGATTGAGCGCCGGCGCGGAAAGTCGCGTTCGCAGGTCGGCTTCGTCGCCGTTGCTGGTGATGGTCAGGCACTGGACTGGGCAAATGTCGATGCAGGCGTCGCACTCGATGCAGGCCGGGGCGTTGAAGGCGGTCTCCACGTCACAGTTGAGACAGCGCTGGACTTCGCGCACGGTCTGTTCGACACTGAATCCCAACTCCACTTCGAGGTCCAAGGATTCGAAGCGCTTCGTCAGTTCGACGTGGGACATCTTTTGGCGCGACGACGGGTTGTAGTCGTTGTGATAACTCCACTCGCTCATGCCCATCTTCTGACTGACGAGGTTCATGCCTGGCGCCGGTCGATCAGACAGTTCGATGTCCGAACAGACGTTGTGAATCGAGATTGCGGCTTCGTGACCGTGCGCGACCGCCCAGATGATGTTCTGGGGCCCCCACGCGGCGTCGCCACCGAAGAAGACGCCCGACAACGTCGATTGCATCGTTGCTTTGTCGACGACGGGCATGTCCCAGTCGCCGAACTCCATTCCCAAATCACGCTCAATCCACGGGAAGGCGTTCTCCTGGCCGATGGCGAGGATCACGTCGTCACAGGGAATGATCACCGAATTCACCACGGTCGACTGTGTGGCGCCGGGGTCCCACTCGAGGACGTCGAATTCCATGCCGACGAGTCTTCCGTCTTCGAGGACGAATCGCTTGGGCGCGTGGTTCACGATGATCTCGACGCCCTCTTCTTCGGCGTCCTCGAGTTCCCAGGGCGACGCCTTGAAGTACTCGCGCGGACGTCGTGCCATGACCTTGATGTCACTGCCGCCCAGTCGTCGCGACGAACGACAGCAATCCATGGCGGTGTTGCCGACGCCGATGATGAGGACTTTCGAGCCAATCGAACTGAGGTGACCGAAGGCGACCGATTCGAGCCAATCGATACCGATGAAGATGTGGGACTCGACTTCGTCGTAGCGACCGGGGATGTCCAGTTCCTTACCGCGCGGGGCGCCGACGCCGACGAAGATCGAGTCGAATCCTTCATCGAGCAACGCTCGCAGGCTCGTGATCGGCGTGTTGTACCGTACCTCGACACCCATGTCGAGAATGATCTGCGTCTCGTCCTCGAGCACGTGATCGGGCAGACGGAACGACGGAATGTTCGATCGCATCAGACCGCCGGGCTTGTCGAACTGCTCGAACATCACGACCTCGTAACCGAGTGGCAAGAGGTCGTTGGCGACCGTGAGCGATGACGGTCCGGCCCCGATGCACGCAATCCGCTTGCCGTTCTTTTCGGTGGGAATGACCGGAAGCCGATGCGAGATGTCGCCCTTGAGGTCCGCCGCGACTCGCTTCAGTCGACAGATGGCGACGGGCTGTCCATCGACGCGGTCGCGCCGACAGGCCGGCTCACAGGGGCGGTCGCACGTGCGTCCCAGAATCCCCGGGAAGACGTTTGATTCGCGGTTCAACATGTAGGCGTCATCGAACTCGCCTTGCGCGATCATCCGGATGTAGCCGGGCACGTTCGTGTGCGCCGGACAGGCCCATTGACAGTCCACGACCTTGTGGTAGTAGTTCGGGTCCTGATCGTTGGTTGGCTCCACGCGGCGTTCTCCTTCCGTACAACTCGACTTAGTCCCGCGATGCGTGAAGTCCCGCGAAGGGGGGCCGTATTCCAGTTTACTCCTCTTATTTTGGGACTTTGGTCCCATGACGACGTCGATCGCGCGTTGATACTCGCGAGGAGAACAGCGAATCGCAGCGCGTGAAAGACGACCACGGGGCCCGTCAGAGTAAGTGGCTTTCGTGCCAGTATGAGGGGACCAAATCGAAAGGATCTCCATGACCGAAGAAGTTGATGGCGTACTGCCTGCATTCGCCGACAGTGATGGCACCGGGGTCGCCCATCGGGTGATCGGCGACACGCTCCCGGTGCTGGAAGTGCAACTGAAATCCGGTCAATCGGTGATCTCCCAGGGCGGCGAGCTTTCGTGGATGTCACCCACGGTCGTGATGACGACCCAGACCGCCGGTGCCGGCGGTTCAGGATTCGTGGGCGTCCTCAAGCGTGCCGTCGCTGGCGGCACGATCTTCATGTCGCAGTACACCGCTTCCGCGGATAACGCGACGGTCGCCTTCGCCACGAAGCTGCCCGGTCGGATCATGCCAATTCACGTGGACGCCGACAAAGAGTACATGGTCTCTCGCCACGGCTACTTGGCGAGTACCGACGGCGTGACGCTCAATATCGGTTTCCAACAGAAACTCGGTGTCGGCGTCTTCTCCGGCAACGGCTTCATTCTCCAGCGCATCGCCGGTGCCGGCACCGCCTGGATTGAACTGTCGGGCGAACTCGTCACCTACGAACTCGGCGCCGGTGAATCCATCCTCGTGCACCCCGGACACATCGGGCTCTTCGAGGCGAAGGTCTCGCTCGACATTCAGATGGTCAAGGGCATCAAGAACATGTTCTTCGGTGCCGAGGCCCTCTTTCTCGCGAAGCTCACCGGACCGGGCAAGGTCCACTTACAGACAATGACGTTGCCGGGACTCGCCCACGCACTACAGCCGTACATTCCGACACAGGGCAACAGCGGCGGGGGCGGTCTGGGGAACCTGGCCAACTTGCCCTTCAAGCTGGGCTAGTCACGACGGGATCAATACTGTAACGACCCGAGGTTTCGCGAGACTGAATCTCCCGTACGCTCAGTTTGAGGCAAAGGGGATCGACGTGGACTACGGATCTGTTGACACGGCTTTCGAAGATACGTTTCCTTTCAGCGACGAGGAGTTGAGTGCATTTGCTCTCACGGCCGAGCCGATAACGACGCTGGACGCCGATGCGATGCCGTGGGGCGGGGGAGACGCGCGTACGCCGTCACTGTTGCCGAATTGGTATATGCCTTCCCCGTCGTATCACGTGAGAGGACGTTGGACCCGAGCGATCGTCATCACGCTCATCGTTGGATTTCTTGTTATCGACGCCTTCGGTCTCTGTATTACATCGGGTTTTATTTCCTTCGCCTAAGGCAAAATTTGCAGTGACGCCGGCGCTCCGAAACATGCCAGCACAACAGATTTTCATGCCTGTGATGAGTAGCATGAGCCGCAACGACCATTGAGGGAGACCTGACGAGATGCCAACACTTCGAATTGAGCACGCAGTGCCGAGTTTCGAGATGTGGAAGCAGGCATTTGACAATGATCCGGCCGACCGAAAAGGTTCGGGAGTCAGTCACTACCGAATCTCTCAAGGGATTGACGATCCGAATTTTGTCACGATCGACCTCGACTTCAGCACCATGGCGGAGGCCCAGAAGCTACTTGAGTTCATGGAGCAGGTGTGGGCTGGACCCGGCAAAGCGTTCATGGTGGATCCTCGGGCCCGAATAGTAGAAACCGTCGAGGACGTGAATCTCTGACGTCGGCAATCCCGACGTGAAGCAACGTCCGCGGTATTAGGTGAATCGCCCCTACTTTCGAAGTCTCTGCCTCGTTGATGGGAATGGCATCAAAGGAAGTCTTTCGGTGCCCGACGATGAGACAACGTTCTCCAAGTCACCGGTCTCAAGTCGTAGATGGTGGATGTCGGTCGTCCGACACCAATAATCTGATAATCTGATAATCTGATAATCTGATTTTATGACAGAAATCAGCGCTACCAACGCCGCGAGAAATTTCGCAGAGTTACTCGACAAGGTCGAGCACAAGAAAGAGCGCATCACTATCGTTCGCCGTGGTCGAGCCGTTGCCCATATCGAGCCGGTCGCCAATGGGCTCGGTTCGGACGTGAAATCTCTCCTAAAGCGGCATCCGGTGGACACACAATGGATGGCGTCGCTGCAAGAGACTCGCGATCTCTTGGTGACTGAGGAAAGATTCTGAGCCGCCTGCTTCTTGACACGACCTTCTTAATCGATGCGGAGAGGTCGAACACCGATCTCGACGACGTGATTGGGGACGAGGACGATGTAGCAATCGCCGCGATCACTGTGGCCGAGCTTCAAGTGGGAGTCGAGCTCTCGAAAGGGAAGACCAGACATAACCGGCAGGAACTGCTTGACGAGATTGTGGTGTCGGTGCCGATAGTGGACTATGACCTCGAAGTCGCGCGAGTGCACGCCGAACTTCTTGTGGCAGTTCGGCGACAGGGTCGTCCTAGGGGCGCACATGACCTCATCATCGCGGCCACCGCCTTGTCGTCAAGCCGGTCTCTTGTCACGGCCGATCAAACTGCCTTCGTCGACCTACCCGGTGTTGTCACTATTACCTATCGGTGATGTTTCTAGAGCTCTGTTCACTGAGCCGCCAATGCGAGAATGTACTTCTCTTGCGTCGGTCCCGACACAATGCTCTAAATCGACATCGTCTCTATCGGTGATGCCATCATCGATCCCAACAATCGTGTCCGTCAATCAGCCACGTCCGTTTCTTTGCCTACTTGCGGAAGCTCTACACACCTTCACCTCGTACGATTCGAAATGAATGGCCCTTAGATTGTCATTGACCACTATCTGGGATCGCGAACTTGGACGAACACCCACACAATTACGGCACGTGCGGTTTCTCTGACGGCGAGCGCTACCAGAAGGCACGTCCCGACTATCCCAGTGACGCTGTTTCGTTCTTGGTCGACTCGCTCGGCATCGATGACGACACACACGTTCTCGATCTCGGTGCGGGCACGGGAATATTTACCGGACAGATCATCCCCTTTTGCGCGCGCGTCACCGCGGTTGATCCGACGCAGGGCATGCGCGAGATATTGGCTCAGCGACTCCCAACGGTAAGGGTCCTCGATGGTAGGGACGTCGAAATACCACTCGAGGATGCGACGGTCGACTGTGTCGTGGTCGCGCAAGCGTTTCATTGGTTCGATGCGCCCGTCGCGTTGGAAGAGATCCATCGGGTGTTGGTCGACGGCGGTCGCCTCGGTGTCTTGTGGAACGAACGCGATGAGTCGGTGTCGTGGGTGGCCGATCTCGGTGAGGCGATGCGATGGCCGATTCACCAACCCTACAAAGTGGGCCAGGACTTCACGCCCGTCCTGGCGTCGGGTCCGTTCGTGAACATCGAGCGAAGAAAGTTCATCCATCAACAGATCCTCGACCACGAGGGACTACTGCAACGCGTTCTCACGACCAGCTACATCGCGGTGATGGACGACGATGACCAGAGCGTGGTGATGCGTGACGTCCAAAAGGTCGTGGACCAACTTCCCGAAACGATTGCATTGCCCTACGTCACCGACGTCTACCGAGCGACCGCGACATTGCGATAACCGCATTTGGCGAGGCGACTCAACGGGCGAGCGTGGTGCCCAATGCGTCCATGGCCATCGCTTCGAGAATGGACCGCGTCGCTTCGGTGTCACGATGCGACGCGCTGTGCGGCGTCGAGTTGAGGAGCCCAAAGACGGCCTGGATCTTCGTGCGCGCAACGCTTTCCGAAAGTGTTGGATCGATGCTTCGCAACACGCCGACCCAGATCTCGAGGTAGGCCCGTTGAAGGCGACTCACCGTTCGAGCATCCTCCAGGGCGAGGTTGGCGAAATCGTGATCCTGAATTCGGATCAAGTCGCGATCGCGCAAGGCGAAGTCCGTGTGGAACGCGACCAGCGACGTCAACGCTTCGAGCGGCGACGCGTTCGTCGCGCGTTGGCGACCTTGTTCCAGGAGTTGTTCACTCACGTCGATAAGCAGGTCGGCGAGCAGGGCCTCTTTGCTCGCGAAGTGTCGGTAGACGGCCGGTCCGCTGACGCCCGCCTCGGCGGCGAGGTCCTCCATAGAGACAGCGCGAAAACCCCGCTCCGCGAAGAGTCGAGAGGCGGCGCGAACGAGTTGCCGGCGACGATCAGCCTTCATGCGACTGCGCCGAGTCACCTCAGTCACTCCTCGACCTTTCTCTGGACGAATCAGATATTCGTTGGTACACTATTTCAGTTAATCATAACTAACTGAAGTGGGGGACTCACGTGGAGCGACTTTCGAGCGCCGTCGATCGTCACGGCGAATCCTTCGCGCGCAATACCGCGGCGCAGTTGGCGCTCGTCGAAGAGCTCAAGGAGCGTCTGGACCACTACTCTCGCGGCCCCGACGCGTCGCGCGAACGACACGTCCAGCGGGGCAAACTCCTGCCACGTGATCGAGTCGATACCCTCCTTGATCTCGGCAGTCCTTTCCTCGAGCTCTCCGCACTCGCCGCGTTTCACCTCTACGACGACGAGGCGCCCGGAGCGGGCATCATCACGGGCGTCGGTCGGGTCAGCGGTCGCGAGTGCGTCATCGTCGCCAATGACGCGACAGTAAAGGGTGGCACCTATTACCCGATGACCGTGAAGAAGCACCTGCGCGCCCAAGAGGTCGCACTGGCGAACCACCTTCCGTGTCTCTACCTCGTCGACTCGGGCGGCGCATTTCTTCCACGTCAGGACGAGGTCTTTCCCGACCGCGATCACTTCGGTCGCATCTTTTACAACCAGGCTCGCATGAGCTCCCGGGGCATCGCGCAGATCGCGGCGGTGCTCGGCTCGTGCACCGCCGGCGGCGCGTACGTGCCGGCGATGTCGGACGAATCAGTCATCGTCCGGGGTCAAGGCACGATCTTCTTGGGTGGTCCGCCACTCGTGAAGGCCGCGACCGGAGAGATCGTGACCGACGAAGACCTGGGCGGAGGATTAGTCCACGCGCGAACCTCCGGCGTCGTCGACCACCTGGCCGAGGATGACGCCCACGCGCTCTCGATCGTTCGCTCGATTGTCTCGACACTTGCGCCAAAAAGCGCCACTCCCTGGGCCGTCCAAGCGAGTGCAGAACCCTCGGTCGACGCGAAGGATCTCTACGGTGTCGTGCCGTGCGACGCGCGCACGGCCTACGACGTGCGCGAAGTCATTGCGCGACTGGTGGACGGAAGTCTTTTCCATGAGTTCAAGGCCGAGTACGGCACCACGCTGGTCACCGGATTCGCCCACCTCTGGGGGCACCCGGTCGGGATCGTCGCCAACAACGGCGTGCTCTTCTCGGAGTCGGCGCTGAAGGGCGCGCACTTCATTGAACTGTGCGACCAGCGCAAGATTCCGCTGCTGTTCTTGCAAAACATCACCGGGTTCATGGTCGGACGTGAGTACGAAGCCGGCGGCATCGCCAAACACGGCGCGAAGATGGTCAACGCGGTGGCGTGCGCTCGAGTTCCCAAGCTGACGGTCATCATCGGCGGGTCATTCGGAGCCGGGAACTACTCGATGTGCGGACGGGCCTATTCGCCGCGGTTCTTGTGGATGTGGCCGAACGCTCGAATCTCGGTCATGGGCGGCGACCAGGCGGCGGCCGTTCTGGCCACGGTGAAGCGCACGCAGACAGAAGGCTCCGGCGGCACATGGAGCGCCGAGGAGGAAGAGGCGTTCCGGGCTCCGATTCGCGAACGATACGAAACCGAAGGTAACGCGTACTACTCCACCGCTCGATTGTGGGATGACGGCATCATCGACCCCCTCGAGACGCGCGACGTCCTCGGTCTCGCGCTCTCGGTCTGTGCGAACGCACCTCTTGAGGACGTTGCCTACGGCGTCTTTCGAATGTGAGCACGATGTTCGAAACGGTGCTCGTCGCCAACCGAGGTGAAATCGCGGTGCGCGTGATTCGTACGTTGCGTCGTCTCGGTATCAGGTCCGTCGCGGTGTACAGCGACGCCGACCGAGGCGCTCGTCACGTCCTCGAAGCCGACGAGGCCCTGTACCTCGGCGCGACGCCGGCGCGCGAGAGTTACCTGAACGTCGAGCGAGTGTTGGACGCGTGCGCACGCTCGGGTGCGCACGCCGTTCATCCGGGATACGGCTTTCTCTCGGAGAACGCACATTTCGCCGACGCCTGTGTTGCGAACGGCGTGGTCTTCATCGGCCCTTCGCCGGCGGCAATTCGCTTGATGGGCGACAAGATCCAGGCGAAACTTCACGTCGCGGCTTCGGGAGTGCCGGTCGTTCCCGGTCGCGTCGAAGCCAAGATGACCGACGACGACCTGCAAAACGCGGCGGTAGAAATCGGCTTCCCGGTCCTCGTGAAACCGTCGGCCGGCGGAGGCGGGAAGGGCATGCAACTCGTGCAACGCGAAGCGGACCTCGCTGCAGCGCTCGCCAGTGCCCGCCGTGAGGCGACGTCGTCCTTTGGCGACGACTCGTTGTTCGTCGAGCGATTCGTGGAACGGCCGCGTCACATTGAAGTGCAGGTCATGGCGGATCACTTCGGCGCCGTGGTCCACTTGGGTGAGCGCGAATGCTCGCTCCAACGTCGTCACCAAAAGGTGATCGAAGAGTCGCCGTCGCCACTCATCGACGACGCCACTCGAGAGCGACTGGGTGCGGCCGCCGTCAGCGCTGCGCGCAGTGTCGACTACAGCGGCGTGGGAACGGTCGAGTTCATCGTCGCCTCCGCGCGTCCCGACCAGTTCTTCTTCATGGAGATGAATACGCGACTGCAGGTCGAACATCCAGTGACCGAAATGGTGACCGGGCTTGACCTCGTCGAACAACAGTTGCGGGTGGCCTGTGGCGAGCATCTCGGCGATGACGTGCTGACGGCTCGTATGCACGGACACAGTGTCGAAGCGCGAATCTACGCCGAGAGTCCGTCGCGAGGTTTTTTACCAACGAGTGGGCGAGTGTTGGAAGTGCACGAGCCAACGGGCGAGGGCGTTCGAGTGGACAGCGCGTTGCTCGACGGCCTCGAGGTGGTAATCGACTACGACCCGATGTTGGCCAAAGTCGTGACGTGGGGTCCCGATCGAGCCTCCGCGCTCGCCCGGCTCGCTCAGGCTCTCGAGGACACCGTGATCTTCGGAGTGGTGACCAACGTTGGCTTCCTGGGTCGACTCGTCGCCAACGCCGACGTCGTCGCCGGCAACCTCGACACGGGACTGATCGAGCGAGAGGTTGCCTCGCTCGTCGCGAGCGAACCATCGATCACGGCCGTCGCGGCTTATGCGATGTCGTGGTTGTCACGTCTGACACCGAAGGGGTCACTCATCGATCCCTGGGGTGCGCTGCGCGGTTGGCGACACGCGGGACGGATGCATCCGATGACGATTCGCGCAGTCGCCGGTGACGCGCTACGGGTCGTCACGGTCTCGGGGACGCTCGATTCGGCGACTGTCGCGACCAACGGTGGCGTCGAGATCGCCGCACGTCTCGCCGGGCATGACGGTGACGCGTTCATCGCGATCGGTGGTGAATCGCGTCGCGCCTGGAGTCTGATTGACGGATTGACGACCTGGGTCTGTGTCGATGGAGAGACGTGGCCCTTCGTCGAAGGAGACGTCGCGAGCCGCGTCGGTGGCGCTGGCGCACTCTCCGATGACGTGCGAAGTCCGATGCCGGGCACCGTAGTGAACGTGCGCGTGCAGTCGGGTCACGAAGTCCACGCCGGCGAGGCGCTGGTCGTCGTGTCGGCAATGAAGATGGAACACGTCCTCGTGGCCCCTCACGACGGCACCGTGGATATCCTTGTTCGAGAAGGCGATTCGGTGGTCGTCGATGAAGTGCTGGCCCGAGTGCATCCGATCAACACGACGACGGAAGTCAGTTCGTGAGGCGGTTCGTTTCTTCGAGACAGTGTCGTCCTGACAGTTCAAGAAAGCGGTGAAGATGGACAAGGTAATCGCCCACGTGACCGACGCCGTCGCCGATATCACGAGCGGATCGTCGCTGGCCGTCGGCGGATTTGGACTCTGCGGCCTGCCTTCAGTACTGATTGAGGCGGTCCTGGCTTCGGGCGTCAGTGATCTCGTGACCGTGAGCAATAACTGCGGCGTCGACGAATTCGGACTGGGCATGTTGTTAGCGCAGAAACGCATACGACGAACGACCGGTTCGTACGTCGGTGAGAATCGAGAATTCGCTCGACAGTACCTCTCCGGTGAACTCGAGGTAGAGCTCGTCCCTCAGGGCACGTTGGCGGAGCGTTTGCGCGCCGGCGGTGCGGGCATCGCCGGCTTCTATACGCGCGCGGGCGTCGGCACGCAGGTGGTCGACGGGGGACTCCCGCTTCGCTACGGCCCTGACGGTTCGATCGCGTTGGCGTCGGAACCGAAGGAGGTGCGGCTCTTCGACGGCGTCGAATTCGCGTTGGAGCGAGCGATCACTTGTGACTTCGCGCTAGTGCACGCTCGCGTCGGGGATCGCCACGGCAATCTCATCTACGAGAAGGCGGCTCAGAACTTCAATCCGCTATGTGCCCAGGCCGGTCGCGTCACGATTGCTGAGGTTGAAGAACTCGTCGAGCCGGGGGAGATCAATCCGGCGAGCGTGCACACGCCGGGCATCTTCGTCCAACGAGTGGTCGTCGCCGAGAATCCCGAGAAGCGAATCGAGCGCCGCACCGTTCGCGCCGTGCCCGAGCGCGGAGCCCGACGCTGATGGCGCTCTCGCGCGAAGAACTCGCCGCCCGAGTGGCCGCCGAATTGCGAGACGGCGATTACGTGAACCTGGGCATTGGCATGCCAACGCTGGTGCCGAACTACTTGAGCGAGGACATCACCGTCGTGTTGCACTCGGAGAACGGAATCCTCGGGGTCGGACCGTACCCCGACGACGAACACGTTGACCCCGATTTGATCAACGCCGGCAAAGAGACCGTTACGACGCTGGCGGGCGCGTCGTTCTTCGATTCCGCGACGTCCTTCGCGATGATCCGCGGCGGGCACATCGACGTCGCGGTGCTCGGCGCGATGGAAGTCTCGGAACACGGGGACCTCGCGAACTGGATTGTTCCCGGAAAGACGATCAAGGGAATGGGTGGCGCGATGGACCTCATTCACGGCGCCAAGCGAGTCATCGTGATGATGGAACACCTGACCAAAGAGGGCGAACACAAGATCGTTCGGGACTGTTCGCTGCCCCTCACGGGAGAACGTTGCGTGCATCGCATCATCACCGATCTCGCGGTCATCGACATCGACGACGACGGTTTGGTCCTTCGTGAGACGGCCCCGGGCGTGAGCGTCGAGGAGGTGCGCGCGGCGACCGGACCAGAAATGAGGTTGGCCCTATGAGTAACGACGAACGGTCCGTGTACGAGCAGCGCGGGCTCTGGTACGAAGAGTTGGAAATCGGTGCGCTCTATCGCCACTCCCCGGGACGCACGGTGAGTGAAGCGGACAACATCCTGTTCTCGGCCCTGACGATGAATCCGCAGGCGCTGCACCTCGACGGGGCATGGGCCGCGCAACAGCCCTTTGGTCAGCGCCTCGTCAACAGTCTCTTTACTCTCTCGACACTCGTGGGTCTCTCCGTTGCGCAGTTGACCCAGGGCACGATCGTCGCCAACCTCGGCTTCTCCGACGTCTCCTTCCCGAAGCCGGTCTTCCACGGCGACACTCTCTACGCCGAGACCGTCGTGCTCGAAAAGCGACTCTCGGCGAGTCGTCCGGGCGCGGGCGTCGTGACCTTCGAGCACACGGCGCGCAATCAAGACGACGTCATCGTGGCCGTCGCGAAGCGCTCGACCATGGTCCTCACGAGGCCCGCGTGAGTTGGACGCCGCTCGGTCCGGCGTTGCTCTTCTGTCCCGCCGACCGGCCCGACCGTTTCGCGAAGGCCGCGGCGGCGGCCGACATGGTCATCCTCGACCTCGAAGACGGTGTCAACGCCAGCGACCGCGCGGTCGCTCGAAGTGCCGTGATTGACAATCTGCTCGATCCCGAGCGAACGATCCTGCGAGTGAACCCCGTCGACTCAGCGGACTTCGCCCTCGACCTCGCGGCCCTCGATCAGACTCCGTACTCCTTGGTCATGCTCGCGAAGACCGAATCCCGCGGACAGGTCGAGGCTCTCGCGGGCCGTGGCGTCATCGCGCTCTGTGAGACCGCCAAGGGTGTCCTCGAATCGACGGCCGTTGCCGCGGCCGAGTCGACCATTGCGCTCATGTGGGGTGCCGAGGATCTTCTCGTCTCACTTGGCGGGCGCTCGAGTCGTCACGTGAGCGGCCACTACCGTGACTTCGCTCGTTACGCCAGGTCACAAGTACTGCTCAGCGCACGGGCACACGAGCGGGTCGCGATCGACGCCGTGCACCTCGACATCGCCGACGTCGAGGGACTGCGCGATGAGGCGCGCGATGCGGCGGCGTCGGGATTTGGCGCCACCGCGTGCATCCATCCATCCCAAGTCGACGTCGTGCGTGCGGCCTATCGACCAACGGACGAAGAGATCACGTGGGCGTCCGGCGTCATCCGAGCCGCCACGAACGAGCGAGGTGTGTTTCGCTACGAGGATCGAATGATCGACGCGCCATTGTTGCGCCACGCCGAACGCATTCTCTCCACCGTCGGGCGCCTCGAGAACTGAGATGCCTGGCTAGCCGGCGTTGGGACTCAGCGACGCGGACTGCGTATGCATGCTCTTGGTGACCGTACAGACCGTGGTGCGCAAGCCAACCGCCCCGATGAGTGAATGATTCCCGGCCAGGGCGACGCGAACGGCGTTGACACTGGCCGCGCGGCACAACGACGGTGGCCAGTTCGCGCTCTGTCCGATGCCAAGTGGCACGTACGCCGCGCGACCCGTCGTGACCACAGTCTTGGTCTGACTGGTGATGAACACCTTTGACCAGGGCCCCACGTAGGCCGAACGGGTGGTGTTGAATCCGCGCGCCGCCACGGGCGCGACGGTGCACTCGGGTCCGTTGTTCAAGAGTTTCAACGTGAAATAGATCGTCCCGGCGGCGCCCTGGGGCTGGCCCGATAAGGACACGTGCAGATGACTCGCCGAGCAAATCGGAAAGGCGCTCAACGACACCGGCTGTCCGGAGATGGGACGCGACCGGGGACTCGATGATCCTGCCGCCACGGCCCACGCGACGCCCGCGGCCGCGACAATCGATGACACGACCGCGGCAATAACGCGCTGTCGTCGGCGTTGGCGACGACGAGCCTCTTCGATGAGGAGTTGCTCGGTTCCGCGGTGCTCGAATGAACCGGCGGCCAGTTCGGGCGCACTGTCTCGGGTCACTGCTGTAAGGACTGGGCTCATGTTCAATCTCCGGGCTAGTAACGAACTCCGCTTTGGTGCTACTCTATCTAGCACCATGCTGAAGGTCAAGTTGACCCCCGAAGAATCTGTCGCGCTGCATGATCAAGTCGCCGCCGAACTACGTCGCGCCATCGCCGACGGGGAAGCGCGACGCGGCGAGCGCCTCCCACCGGCTCGAGACTTGGCCGCCATATTGAATGTCAATTCCAATACCGTCCTTCGAGCGCTTCGCATACTGCGTGACGAGGGACTGCTGGAGTTTCGTCGCGGTCGAGGGATCACCGTCTCGGGCACTCCCGAGGTTGGAGCAGTCGTGACGCGAGCACGCGAGTTGATCGACTTCGCGAGGGCGCACGGCTATCGACGAGACGAACTTGCCCGCCTCATCGAGTCAATGCCGTAAGTGCTCGTGCGCGTACTACTGAATCTCTGACGTTGCCGTCGCGATCCCGGCGTTCGTCATTTCAGAGATCGCCGCGCGCGTCGTTTCTGGTGCAACACCGGCGCAGAGATCGAGCATCACCTCGACGTCGAAACCGAGACCGCGCGCGTCGAGGGCCGTGGCCCTCACGCAGTGATCGGTTGCGAAGCCGACGACCGTCACGCTGTGGATGTCAGCCTTGGAGAGCTCGTCCGACAACGTCAAACCGTTCTCGCTCACGCCATCGAAGCCCGAGTATGCGCCTTCGCGGTGACCTTTTCGAATGACGACGTCCCACGTGTGGCCAACGAGTGAGCTATGAATGTCCGCGCCATCGGTTCCGGCGGCGCAGTGCACCGGCCACGTCGTGACGAAGTTCGGATCGCTCGACCAATGCTCGCCCGGATCGAGGTGCCAGTCCTGGGTTACGATCTTCATGGAGTAGTCGTCACCGCGTGCCAGCAAGTACTTCGCAATTCTCTCGGCGGTGCGGGTGGCGCCGGAAATCGGAAGCGCCCCGCCTTCGAAGAAGTCTGGCTGGGGGTCAACGACGATGAATGCTCGTCGTTCGCGCGGTACTTTCGTCACGATCACTGTCACTGATTCGATCGTGTCGGCGCGGTCGAGGGGACCACTTCGGTGACGAGCACCGGTTCACCCGCGTCGAGGACGAAGGCAGATCGGGGAAGTTCCACGGCCGCGGCTTTCGCGGTGGCGCGGGCGCGCGTGAGCGACGAATCGACGACCGTGCGACCGTGGTCGACGAGGAGTTGCGTCAGCGTTCGAAATTGGCCGGACGGTTCAGCGATGCCGGAGTCGCGCGCCACGACCAATTCCTTCACCGCGACGTCGTCCTCGAAGAGCCGGTAGGCGTCTTTGGCACCACCACTCGACAATTTTCCAATCGATCGCTTGGCGACGGCCCGCATCGTCGAGCCGTCTTCGATCGCGACCAACTTGAAGACGAAGCCTGGCGGCGTGTAGCCGGTAACGAGTTTCGTGCCAACGCCGAAGGCGTCGACCGGTGCGTCGTTCGCCAGTAATTCGGCGATCGCAAACTCGTCGAGATCACCCGTCACCGTGATCTTCACGTTCGTCGCACCACGTTGATCCAGCAGCTTTCGTGAGCGTCGAGTCGAGTCGGCCAGGTCACCGGAGTCGATACGTATCGCGCCGAGACCGGACCCGGCGACGTCGATGGCCAGCTCAGTCCCCGCTTCGGTGTCGAAGGTGTCGACGAGCAACGTCGTGCCCGGTCCGTGGGCGTTGACCTGCGCTTCGAACGCCTCGCGTTCACTGCGGTGAGCCAAAATGAACGCGTGCGCAGCGGTCCCGGCGGTCGGCACGCCGTACAACATGCCGGCGGCCAAATTACTCGTCGCGTCAAAGCCAGCGACGTAGGCCGCGCGCGCGGCCGCCACTGCCGCGGCTTCATTGGTACGGCGTGATCCCATCTCGATGAGACGCCGTCCCTGCGCCGCGTGTACGACGCGCGCCGCCTTGGTCGCCACGCCGGAGTCGTAGTTGAGAATCGAGAGCGCGAGGGTCTCGAGAATCAGATCACTGAATCGACCCTCGATCCTGAGAATCGGCGAAAGTGTCGTGAATACTTCACCTTCGGAGTAACCGTAGACGTCGCCGTTGAATCGGTAGGACGAGAGAAAAGTCGCCAGTGCAGAGCTGACGATCTTTTCGTTGACGAGCCACGAGATCGTTTCTTCGTCGAAGGAGAACTCCGAAAGAGCTTCGAGGAGCCGTCCGGTGCCGCCCACGACGCCGTAGCGATAGCCGTTCGGGAGATTTCGCGTGAAGACCTCGAACGTCACCTTTGCGTTGATCACGCCCGAGAGAAGTGCGCCGTCGAGCATGCTCAACTCGTATCGGTCGGTATAGAGCGACTCCTGTACCTTCATCTCGGTCGAGTTTCGGACTTTCTCTCGGGTAGACGCTGCGGTCTCGTTACGACGAGAGTACCGCAAGTTTCGGCGTTCTCGGTCGCGGCATCGGACGTCGTGTGGCCCCGGCTGCGCGAGTGTCGCGGTGCGGTTGGCACCGAACTCGAAAGGCCCAAGGACCGTCCCAAGTACGATTGGTCCAGACGATGGAGGTTCATTGACCAGTGAGTTCGACGAACCGGCGGACGTTCCGGACGCGTCGATTTCGCCGGACGTCCGACGACGGCTCATCAGTGGCCTGGCCCTCGCGCCCGCCGGCGCCAACGTCATCATGCAGTTGTCGCGCTTGCCCATCGGACACGCCATCGTCGAGAGCAAAGTCGAAAGCGGATCACTTCGTCACCATCCGCTGAAACGAACGAGGACGACGCTCGCGTTCATCATGGTGGCTCTCTTCGGCACCGACGACGAACGAACGGTGATGCGACGTGAAATAAATGGACAGCATCGACTCGTGCATTCCGATCCTGAGAGCCCCGTCACCTATAACGCATTTGATCCCGAACTTCAACTCTGGGTCGCCGCGTGCATGTTCCGGGGTGTCGTCGATACAGAGTCGATACTCTACGGTCCCGTGAACGACGAAGGTTTCGCGGCGCTGCTCAAGCGCTGTGCTCCGTTCGCCACCACGCTCCAAGTGAGTGCGTCGCGCTGGCCGACGGACCGGACCACCTTTGAGGAGTACTGGGCGAGCGCGTTACCTGACGTCCATATGGACGAGGTCACTCGCACCTATCTTCAAGGTGTGGCATCGTTGGATTTCTTGCCCGCGCCGCTCGCTCGCCTCCTGGGACCGTTTCATCGATTCCTGACGGTTGGTTTTCTCCCGTCGCCCTTTCGCGAAGAGTTGGGACTGCCATGGTCATCGTCGCACCAAGAGCGATTCGTGCGCCTGACGTCTCGGGCGGCCATCGTCAACGCTCACCTGCCGAAGGTGATCCGCGAATTCCCGTGGAACGTCATCGAGTTCGACACGCGCCGACGAATTGCCCGAGGACGAGCCGTTCTCTGAGTGGACTCGGCACTGGTTGTTCGGTGTCCGCGTGGAGCAACTCGGCGCCGTAACGATGCATTCACCGAGGGCGTATCCTTCGAGAAACACGAAAGATGATGATGGCACTAGGCACTGGACCCGATCCGAATCGATTCGCCACCAAGTTGTTCAATGGCCTTCCGCTGCGCTACGACCGCCTCGGCTATCTGCTCTCAATGGGACAGGACCGTCGCTGGCGCTCGGCGGTCGTCGACAAGATAACCGCCAAGCCCGGCGAGTTGGTCCTGGACGTCGCGACCGGAACGGCCGGCGTCGCGCTGGCGTTGCGCGCGGCCACCGGCGCTGAAATCACCGGCATCGACCTCAACGCCAACATGCTCGAGAACGCACGACAAAAGTTGTCGCAACGAGGCGAATCAGGCGTTCGTCTCGTGCAGGGTCGCGCCGAGGACCTGCCGTTCGCCGACGAGACGTTCGATGACGTGACGTTCACGTATCTCCTTCGCTACGTCCGCGACCCCGCGGCGACGGTCGCCGAGCTCGCTCGGGTTCTCAAGCCCGGTGGCGTGCTCGCGGGAATGGACTTCTACGTCCCACCGTCACGCTTCTGGCGTCCCCTGTGGTGGTGCTACACCCGATGGGTCTTGCCAATCGGGGGACTCCTCACGGGCGGGCGAGAGTGGTACGACGTCGGACGTTTCCTCGGTCCCAACATCGAAGGACTCTACGAGCTCCACCCCCTCGCGGCGATCGTGGAGTACTGGGAAGCGGCCGGGATGCGCAACGTCCAGGCCAAACCGATGTCGCTCGGCGGCGGCCTCGTCATGTGGGCCACCAAGGGGAGCGGTGACTAAGAGCGTCGAAGGACCGGCGTTCTACGCGACTGGTCAGCGCAGCACGTGGCGCGACGTGCGCGCGGTGCTCCACCCGCCCTACACCGCGTGGCATCTGTCCTACGTCGTACTCGGCGCCATGATCGCACCGCACGTGAATTGGACGACGCTCATCGCGACGTTGTCGGCTTTCTTCCTGGCCGTCGGGATCGCGGCGCACGCCCTGGATGAGCTGCGTGGTCGTCCGCTCGGCACCGCACTGCCCGCGTGGCTCTTGAGTGGCGCCGCCGCCGTCGGCCTCGGTGGTGCGGTCGCGCTCGGTGCCATCGGGATCACGCGCGTCGGTTTCGGACTGCTGGCCTTCATGGTCGTGGGGGCCTTCTTCGTCCTCGCCTACGACCTGGAGCTCTTTGGAGGATTGGTCCATACCGATTTGGGCTTCGCGGTATCCTGGGGCGCGTTCCCGGTTCTGACCTCGGCCTACGCCCAGACCTCGACGATCTCATGGTCGGCTGTCGTGCTCGCCGTCGCCGCGGCCCTGATCTCGGCGGCGCAGCGCAATCTCTCGAATCCCGTTCGTATGATTCGTCGCCGCGTCACGTCAATCGAAGGCGAAATCCGGTTCGCCGACGGTACCGTCCGTCCAATCGATCGCGACTTCTTGCTCGTGCCGTCAGAACGCGCGCTCCGCTCGCTTTCGATCGCGATGATTGCGTTAGCGGTCGCCTTCGTCCTCGTGCGCCGCGTTCACTAGCGAGGTCGCACTCGCGCGCTGCGTCAGTCAATCGAGCGAATGAACTCCTTAATCACGGCGGCCGCGTCGCGCGGCGCTTCGAGGGCCCACCAGTGCCCCACGCCCGACAGCGTCGCTTCTCGGGCTCCGAGAGACCGGGCGACGTCCTTCGACATCGCTTCGTTGCCGAATGTGTCGAGTTCCGCGAAGAGAATCAGCCCCGGCGCCGACGTCGGTGCGAACTGCGCGCCCCACGAGGCGAAGACGTTCGGCGTCGCCGATCGATAGAGATCGAGGATGCAGGTGCCCATGGTGTCGTCGGACCACTCGGCCAACGTGAGCGCGTCGTCGTGACTGAGGTGGAAACCCTCGTAGGCCTCGGCCATGTTTTCGATCGGCGTCTCGTGGATCGCCTTGAAGTAGGCTTCGCCCTCGCCAGGGGTCTGCCAGATGCGCGCGTACTGGTGCCACTTCGCGTCGGGGTGGACGCCGTTGGCGATGTCGGCGCTCCATGATCGCAAGAGGTCGCCGCGCGTCGTCGCGATTCGGTAGGTGAGCAACGCGCCCCAGTCATGTCCGACGAGGTCAACCGGAGCGTCGAACTTTTCGAGTTCGCTGACGAGCCAGTCGGCGTAGTCGTCCTTCGTGGCGCCGAATCCCGTGGGACGTTCGCAACCGAATCCCGGGAGTGCGAGTGCGACGGTCGCTTCGTCGAACTCCGCACGCACCTTGTTCCAGAGTGCGGTGGTCTCGGGTACACCGTGGAGGAAGACAATCATTTCCGAACAGTAGCGAAGTTGTCGGCGTGATTAGAGGGGCGCAGTGGCGTCGCCACCATCGAACGGTGATCAGTTATCGGTCTCGGCGCGACGTACGTCGTGGGCCAGTTGGAGCGCCTCGAGTCGTTCAACCTGTGTGCGAACGATCAGTTCGGCGCCCGCACCGCCGTTGGTCGAGGGCTCCGCGTCGAAGCGGCCGCCGAGTAGGGAAGAAAACGTGGCCGTCACCGATCCGCGAAGAGCCTCGAGGTTGTAGCCGCCTTCGAGAAAGAGCGCGAGGCGACCGGGCGGAGAAAGTTCGGCCACCCTCGCGGCGATGCGCGCGAAGTCACCGCTGGACAGTTCCAGATTGGCGAGGGGATCCGCTCGGTGGCCGTCGTAGCCGGCCGAGACGAGCACCCACGTGGGCGAGAATCGGTCAATCATCGGGGCAGCGATTTCGTCGAATCCTCGTTGGAGCACGTCACCGGTCGCGCCGGGTGCCAACGGAATGTTGACGGTGAGACCGAGGGCGTCCATGCCGCCTATCTCGCGCGCCCCGCCGCTACCCGGGTAGAGCGGCCATTGGTGAGTGGAGACAAAGAGGACGTTCGGGTCGTTCCAGAAGATCGCCTGGGTCCCGTTCCCGTGATGGACGTCCCAGTCGATGATGGCCACTCGCTCGCCGCGAGCTCGCAACGCCGCCGCCGCGACCGCGATGTTGTTCAAGAGACAGAAACCCATCGCGTGGTCTCGCAGTGCATGATGACCGGGCGGGCGAACGGCGATGAAACCGATCGCGTCGTCGCGTCGGTTCATCTCGTCGATCACCGACAGTCCGGCGCCGGCCGCGAGTTGGGCGATCGACCACGAGTCGTACGTGGCGTAGGTGTCCGCGTCGAGCGCGCCGCCGCCTTCGTAACAGAATGTGCCCAGTCGGTCAAGGTACTCGGGGTCGTGCACGCGTGCGAGCTCAGAGCGCGTCGCACTGTAGGGCGTCGCCAGTATGAGATCGTCGCCAAGGTCCAAGTCGCCGACGCCGGCAAGAGTGGCGATCAATCGTTCCGGTCGTTCGGGATGGCCCGCGTCTTCGTGACCACCATCGACGACCGGAGAGTTCATAATCAACGTCATCGCCACTCCTCAATGAACGTCAATGGTTGGACTGCGTCGTCGAAGCAACCTGAGCGCATCGCCGTTCACTCATCAAGACTACGGAGTCCCGTTGCCAGGACCTTTCCCGTTGCCTGGTCCGTTCCCGTTGCCTGGTCCGTTATTCGCCAACGTTGTGGTCGTCGAAGTGGTCGTCGAAGACGATGGAGTGGCCGCCGCTCCGAGGCCTAGGGCGTTGGCGAGATTCTTGAGGTCCGCTTGCAGCATGGTCGCGTAGGCGGGCGTGACGTAGCTGTTGGTGAGGCCGCTCGCGATCGCCGTGGCGACTCCTTGGAGGTCGTTGGCCGCCGATTGCGCGTCGCCGGACGCGAGGTCGGTCACCGCTTGTTGCGCGCCACTCGAAATGGACTGCGCGACCTGCGGGCCAATCGCGTGCGCGCTTTGTCCGGCGACGACGTCGTTCACCATCTTGGTGAGCGAGTGCGATATCGAGGGCAACGTTGTGGTCGTCGAGGGTGCCTCGGTCGTCGTCGTCGGAGCGATCGTGGTCGTCGTAACCGGAGGACTCTTCAATCCCACCGCGAAGGCGATCCCGACGCCGACAAGAATGACGACGAGCACGATCGCAGTGATTATTCGAGCGTTGCGAACATTGTTCTTGTTCTTCGAGGTGGTTCGAGCCACCATCGGAGCGGCGAGCGGCGCGACAATGGAAGTTTCGCCGTCTTGTCCCTTTCGCGATCTGCCGGGGTCGCCAACGATAGTGGTGAGGTCACTCGACGCGACCGAGCGAACCCAGGGGGACCGGAACGTGGGAGTGGCGAGCATCGTTGACACGTCGAGGGCACTGAGTCGGTCCTCGGGCGTGGGCGCGAGCATCCCGGTCAAGAGCAGTTTCCAAGGCACCGGAAGATCGTCGGGCAATCTCACCGGACCGGCCATTCGCCGGGCGAGTACTTCGTTGGGCGTACCGGCGTAGACCCGCTCGCCCGTGAGGCATTCGAGCAGGACGATGCCCAAGGACCAGACGTCGGCGCTTGGTCCGACCGCATGATTCTCTAACTGCTCGGGCGCCATGTACGTGGCGGTGCCGAGCATCGTGCCGGTGAGCGTCAGCGTCGAGGTGTCCACCAGTCGCGCAATGCCGAAGTCGGTCAATCGAGCGAGTCCGTCAGCGCCGATGAGAATGTTGGCCGGCTTGACGTCGCGGTGCACGACTCCTTGGGCGTGGGAGTAGGCGAGGGCGTCGGCGAGCGACGATCCAATCGAGGCCGTTTCGGCGGTCGTGAGCGGACCGTGACGCAGCTCTTGATCCAGGCTCGGACCGTCGACGAACTCCATGACGAGGTACGCCATGTCGCCATTGACGCCGGTCTCGAAGAGCTGGACCAGTCCGGGATGCGAGAAACGTCGAAGGGCCTGCGCCTCTTGAGCGAGGCGCTGTGCGTATTCGCGGTCCGGAGAACGAACGATCTTGATGGCGACGTCGGTACCGTTCACTTCGTCAACGGCGCGAAAGACGTCCGACATTCCGCCTCGACCCAGCAACGTACCGAGTCGGTACCGTCCGTCCAGTAGTTCGCCGGTCGTACTCATTTCGTCAACGCCGAACCTTCCATGGGACACCGCGTCCCAATCAACTTCATCACGAGGCATTCGAAATCAACAGACCTGATCGCGAGTGCTGGTGCCGTGTTCGTCAAGGCGACGTGGGAATCCAGTGAAGTGATGACTTCAATCTATCGAATGACACCGAATTGAGGACCGCGTGACTCATTTTCGCTCGTGGACATCGAGTCGGGCATCGCACGGTCCTGGGGCGACGATTATTTCTCTCGAACCTCGAATACCTTGGAGTCACTCGATCAAAACGTGATGAACGAGTGAAGAGAGATGGTGCAGCGCGCGTGGTGAGGACCGAGCGTCGGAGCAACAAAATTGTCAAAAATATTCGCCGAGTAAAAGCGTTGTAAACGCTTACTTTTTGAAGATTACGAAGATTTTCCTTACGATATAAGGGTTTTTCTGACTTGACAGGGTGGGCACCCCTGTGTATTTTGTAAGCGGTTACAGAGGCGGCAATGGTGCTGTCGATGTTGGGGGACCAAGGGGAATACGTGGTTGATTCACAACCAACGATTTATGACGTCGCCGAGCGGGCAGGCGTTTCTATCGCCACCGTCAGCCGGGCGCTCAACTCGCTCTCTTCAGTTCGCCCCGCGACTCGTGACAAGGTTTTGGCCGCGATGCGCGAGTTGGACTTCGTACCGAACTCGGTCGCGCGAGGACTTTCGAGCGGTAAGCACTGGATCCTGGGACTCGTCTTCATGCAGACCGCCGTGGATAACAACGTCCTCGCGGTCGAAGAGGCGAGCCTGCTCTATACCGACATCGTCATTCGAGGTGCCGAAGCGCGCGCGGCCGCGCACGGGTACTCGTTGCTCCTCTGTGGCGCGGGCGAGAATCACCCGGCCGGGATGGCGCCACTGCTCAATTTGACGGGCACGGTTGATGGGCTCATAGTGCTCGATCGAGTCACGACCGAAGACGACGTCGCCGACCTGTCACGCCGGATTCCCGTCGTGCTCCTCGCCGGCGCCGGCGACTCGTCGTCGGCCATCACGGTGCGAGTCGATAACGAGCAGGCGATGCGCAGTCTCGCCCGGCACTTGATTGACGTCCACCAGGTGAAGCGCGTGGGATTTGTGTCGGGACACACCGGAAGCCCCGACAGCGTGGCGCGTGAGGACTCGTTCAGGGCCACCGTCGCCGAAGGCGGCGCGACGCTGGCCGACATCGACATCCTCAAGTCTGACTGGACGTCCGCGGGCGGTGAGTCGGCGATGCGGGCCCGACTCGCGACGAACGAACCCCTCCCCGAGGTTTTCGCGTGCGCGAACGACCAAACGGCGGTGGGCGTCATCTACGCGCTGCACGCGGCGGGGCTTCGCGTGCCCGAAGACGTTCTGGTCACCGGTTTCGATGACATCACCTTGACGCGGTACTTCAAGCCGCCGTTGACGACGATTCGCCAATCGGGGAGTCTCCTGGGCGAGGTCGCCGTCGACGCCCTGGTCGCCACGCTCGATAACTCCGAGCTCGCGGAGCGCACGATCGTGCTGCCGACCGAACTGGTGGTTCGTGAGAGCTGTGGCTGCGCGCCAAAGTCTGAATCGCCCGCGGAGATGTTCAAGATGACCACCGTGCCGACGATGGCGGTGAGCTGAGCATGCGACTCATCGGCCGACGACTCGCGCTCTACGCACTCACGTTTTGGGTGGCCATCACGGTCAACTTCTTGTTACCGCACTTTATGCCCGGCAATCCGATACAGACCATGATCGGAAAGTTGACCGGTCAAGTGACCCCCGCGGAGATCAAGGCCATTGAGCTCGCGACCGGCGGAGGGCTCAACCGACCCCTGTTGTCGCAGTACTTCACGTACCTGGGACAGCTCGCGCACGGCAACCTCGGTGTCTCGATCACGCTCTCGTCGCCGGTGAGCGGCATCCTTCGCGCGTCGGTGCCGTGGACGATCGGCCTCATCGGCGTCTCGTTGATCATTAGCTTCTTCGTCGGCACGATGTGCGGGGCGCTGCTGGGTTGGACCCGCGGGTCGCGACTCGATTCATTGATTCCCACCGCGACGTTCTTCCAAGCTGTTCCGTACTTCTTTCTGGCGACGGTGATGCTCCTGGTCTTCGCCAGCAACCTTCACTGGTTCCCCGTATTGGGCCCGTACAATCAGACTTCTCTCCAACCCGGCTGGGACTGGGCCTACATCGCGAGCGTATTACGCTACGCCGAGCTGCCGGTGATCTCGATCGTCCTGAGTTCCGTCGCGGGCTGGATGCTCGGCATGCGCAACATGATGATCACGATGGTTGCCGAAGACTTCGTCCTCATGTCGATCGCCATGGGACTACCCAAGCGCAAGGTGATCTGGGCGGCAGCGCGAAACGCGGTCCTGCCCAGCATTGCGAACCTGTCGTTGGCCATTGGACTGGTGGTGTCCGGGGCGCTGCTCGTCGAGCTGGTCTTCAATTATCCGGGTGTCGGCGATCTTCTCTTGAACGCCGTCCAGAGCCAGGACTATCCGCTGATACAAGGCATCTTCTTGTGCATCACCTTGGCGGTGTTAGCGGCAAACCTCCTAGCTGACCTCTTCTATCTACTGCTCGACCCTCGAACCAGAACCGAGGTGGCGCCGTGAAGAAACTGCGTTTCCCGCGTTCTCCAAAGGTCATTGTCGGGATGGTCATTCTCGGGTTTTTCCTTCTGCTGATGATCATCGGTCCCTACCTCGCACCGTTTAGCCCCGACAACACGTCGTTCGCCCCGCTGCTCACGCCGTCGATGCACCACTGGTTCGGCACGACCAGTCTCGGACAGGACATCTTTTCTCAGACGCTCGTCGGTGCGAGGGCGACGATGGTCGTGGCCCTCATCGCGGGACTCGTCGCCACGATGTTGTCGATCGTCATCGGCGTCTCCGCGGGCTATCTCGGGGGGTTCAGCGACGACGGACTTTCGCTATTGTCGAACGTCTTTCTCGCGTTGCCCGGTCTGCCACTGCTGATCGTGATCGACAGCTATTTGCCCGTGAACAGTCGATCGAACTCCCTCGTCATCGGTCTGATCATCTCTCTGACGGGTTGGGCGTGGGGCGCGCGAGTCTTACGCGCACAAACAATGTCGCTACGCAACCGCGACTTCGTCGAGTCTTCACGAATAATCGGGGAGAGTCGCATCCGAATCATGTTCTCCGAGGTGGCGCCGAACCTTCTGCCGATCCTGGCCTCGTCACTGCTGTTCACGATCCTCTATTCCATCGGCGCCTACGTCACCTTGGCCTACATCGGATTAACGAGTTCGTCGGTGTGGAACTGGGGCACGATGCTCTTCTGGGCGCAGTCGAACAACGCGCCGCTCTCCGGAGAGTGGTACTGGTTCGTGCCACCGGGTATTTGCATCGCCCTCGTCGGCACGAGCCTGGCCCTGCTCAACTTCGGCATTGACGAGTTCATCAATCCGCGCCTTCGCGCCGGAGGACTGAGCGGCCGCCAACGTCGACGGTTGGGAATGCCACGTCGCCAGCGCCTGGGACTCACGCCGGTCGTTCGTTCCGTGACGACCGCACCGCGAATCACGGCAACAGCACAGAGTCCGGTGACGCCATGACGACCGAATCGAAGCGAGTCGACGACGTGGTCGCAACCGAAGTGCCGCCGTTGGCACTACCGACGACGACCTATGGTCCTATCGCGGCGACGACGCATGGTCGCGCGGCGATGGGAGAACGCATTCTTGACGTGCGCAACTTCAGCGTTGACTACGGATGGGGCGAGAATGCGGTGCGCGCCGTCGACGACGTCGACGTCCATCTCGATCGTTCCAGGGTCCTCGGAATCGCGGGCGAGAGCGGGAGCGGCAAGTCGACCCTGGTCTATGCGATCACTCGACTCCTTCGCGCCCCGGGCGTGATCAAGGGTGGAGAGGCGCGCTTCAATCTCGGGACCGACGATGACGGCGAGCACGTGATCGATCTCGTGAACGCGAGTGAGCGCGAACTGCGCAGTGTTCGGTGGTCCAGCATCTCTATCGTGCTCCAGAGCGCGCTGAGCGCTCTGAATCCCGTCATCCGTGTGGGCGCACAGTTCGAACAGGTCCTCAAGACCCATCGTAAAGAGATGTCGAAAGACCAACGTCGCGCCCGCGCCGCGGAGCTTTTGGCCATGGTCGGACTCAGCGAAGATCGTCTCGATCGATATCCCCACGAACTCTCGGGTGGACAACGCCAGCGCATCATGATCGCCCTCGCCCTGACGCTCGACCCCAAGCTCGTCATCATGGACGAGCCGACGACGGCGCTGGACGTCGTCACCCAGCGCGAGATCATCAGCGAACTGTTCGAACTTCGTTCGCGATTCGGTTTCGCCATGATCTTCATCACGCACGACCTCTCGCTGCTGACCGAGCTCGCCGACGAGATCGTCGTGATGTACGCCGGCGCGTTGGTCGAGCGCGCCACGTCGAGAGAGCTCTACGAGGCGCCCCGTCATCCCTACTCACTCGGGCTCCTCAACTCATTCCCGCCGATGCACGGCGAGCGCACGGAACTCTCGGGTATCCCCGGCTCGCCGCCGGACTTGGCGCACCTGCCGACTGGTTGCAGCTTCCATCCGCGATGTCCCTTCGCGATGGCTCGTTGTTCGAACGAGTCGCCGCCGCTCGTCGAGATCGAAGGGTCCACGAGGTCGGTGGCGTGCTGGTTGCACGTGAGTGGTGCCGAGCGAGCCGTCCCGGTGGAACTGAGTCGAACCGTGAAGTCTGAACCAAGCGCGGAGGTGTCGACATGAGTGATGCGACCAAAACCTCGGCGCAACTTTCGGCTCGACACCTTACGCGCCACTTCTCTGTGCGTACCCCCGGACGGCTGTTCAACGCGAAGCGAATCGTGCGCGCGGTCGATGACGTCAGCCTCGACCTCGACGCGGGCAAGGTCGTGGCCGTGGTGGGCGAGAGCGGTTCGGGTAAGTCAGTGCTGGCGCGCATGCTGGCGCGGATCGTGACGCCGACGTCCGGTGACCTCGTTCTCCAAGGCACGCCGATCGCCATCAAATCCAAGCGAACCCTCGAGTACGCCGCGCAGGTCCAACTGGTCTTGCAGGACCCCTTCGCGTCGATGAATCCCGTCCACCGCATGAGTCATAACCTGCTGCGACCACTGCTCATCCACGGTGCGTCTAAGCACGACGCGCCCGCGATGGCCGAGGCGGCACTCCGACGCGTCTCGCTTGAACCGCCGAGTCGCTTTCTCGAGAGCTACCCGCACGAACTTTCCGGCGGTCAGTTGCAGCGGGTCTCCATTGCCCGAGCGCTCTGCATCGAGCCCAAGGTATTGCTCGCCGACGAACCGATCTCGATGCTGGATGTCTCGGTGCGACTCGGTGTGCTCAACCTTCTGCGCGGCCTGTGTGACAACGACCGGCTCGCCATCCTCTACATCACCCACGACATCGCTTCGGCGCGCTACATCGCCGACTCGATCATCGTGATGTACGCCGGACAAATCGTCGAACAGTCTCGAGGTACGAGCCTGGTTGACGAGCCGACGCACCCGTACACCCAACTACTGATCGCTTCGGTCCCCGATCCGTCGGACCCGACCAGGGATACGTCGCCCACGGGCGAGCACGCCCAAATTGAGATCGCGGAAAAGGGGTGCCGATTCAGTCCGCGGTGTCCTCACGTGATGGACCGGTGCCGCGAAGAAGAGCCGCCCGAGTTCATCGTCGGCGAAAACCACACCTCGAAGTGTTGGCTCTACGCCGATCACGAGGCTGCAGTCGAAGTGGCGCTGTCGACGCGCCGGAGGGAGGGGGAGACCGCGACGACATGACCCACACCGAATAGAGAGCCGCGAGAACGCCCGCAATGACGTTCTGGCGGTTGGAAAAATCGCGAAGGTCCAACCGGCCTCGCGTTTGTTAAGTAGGGACCCACACGGTTCAAACAAAACGTCGGCGGAAGCCGGCTGGACACTATCAATATAAAGGAAAAATATGTTTAAAAGAGCTGCTGTTGTCTTCACGGCGATGTCGTGTATGACACTTGGCATTGTCATGAGCGTGGGCTTAACGGCCGCCTCGGGGGCGAGTTCTACTTTGACATTGGAGAACAACACCGGTGTGACTTTCACCGATAACTTCAATCCATTGGACTCGGGCTCGTTCGCGACTCAAATGAGCGTGCGCTCGCTCATCTATGAACCACTGTTCGAGTTCGACTCGCTCAAAGCGGGCACTTCGTACCCGTGGCTCGCGACGGCGTACGCGTGGTCTAACAGTGGAAAGACTCTGACGTTCACGATTCGCACTGGTGTGAAGTGGAGTGACGGAACGGCATTCGGCCCCGCCGACGTGGCCGCGACGTTCAACCTCGTCAACACCGATGCGGCGGCGAACATCTTTGGACTTCCGGCGTTGGCCAGCCCGGCGACGGTATCGGGTAACACGGTGGTGTTGAATTACGCAGCGGCGCAGTACTCGAATATCGTGGGCATTGCTGGAACGCAGTTGATGCTTCCCTCGAACTTCGGGACGGCGAACTCACCCGCGGCGACGACAGCGGTCACCGCTCCAGTTGGCACGGGTCCGTACACCCTGAACAACTACAGCTCCACGCTGGTGAGCTACAAGGCCAACCCGCATTATTGGGGTGGCACGCCCGCAGCGGCCACGATCAACGTTCCGTCGTACGCGTCCAACACTGACGCCGCGACCGCATTGGCGGCTGGACAACTGGATTGGGCTGGTAACGACATTGCGAACGTCAACAAGATCTTCGTCGACGCGAACAAGACGACCAACCACATCTACTTTGCCCCGGGCTCAACCGTGACGTTGGAGTTCAACGTCACCAAGTGGCCATTCACCAATGTCGCAGTTCGCCAAGCCGTAAGTGCCGGCGTGAACCGCAGTGCGTTGAGCATCAAGGGTGAGACTGGCTACGAAGCTCCGGCGACGTCGCTCAGTGCGCTCATCCTGCCCAGCCAGTCCGGGTACCTCGGTTCGCAGTACAAGAACGACGTCAAGTCGACGAACCAGCCCAAGACCGTCAAGTCGATCATGAAAAAGGCCGGGTTCAAGAAGAACAAGCAGGGTTACTACGCGTTGAAGGGCAAGGTCGTCAAGTTCTCCTTGGAGGACCCGATTGCCTACTCCGACTACTACGCCGACATCCAGCTCATTTCCTCAGAACTCAAGTCCGAAGGTATTGACGCGACGGTGGATGGTGTTGAAGCGTCACAGTGGTACACCGACTCCGCTAACGGTAACTTCGACTCGATCGTGCACTGGGGCAATGGTGGCACCGACCCGTACACGCAGTTCGATAACTGGCTCGACTTCAACAACTCAGCGGCGATCGGCAAGTCCGCCAACGCTGACTACGGCCGTTACCACAACAGTGCGGTTCAGTCGTTGCTGACGAAGTTGTCGGCCACGGACCCGTCGAACACGGCGGCCGTGAAGGCTGCGACGTTGCCACTCGAGAAGATCGAAGTGGCGACGCTTCCGGTCGTGCCACTGTTGTACGGCGCGGACTGGGACGAGTACAGCACGGCGAACTTCAGCGGCTTCGTGACCGCGAGTAACCCGTACATGGACCCGTCGCCGAGCGACCCTGAGCTGCCGTACATCTTGATGCAACTCAAGGCGTCGTAATTGATCACCTTCGCGCGCGGGCTAGGAGTTCTCCAACCCTGCTAGCCCGCGCGCGGAGGGAACATCAGATTACGCGCGACCGCGCCGGTTTTGTTATCGGCGCGGTCGCGCGGGCTCACCCTTCGCTGAAACCCGCTAAATCACTATCAGGAGACATCCACAACATGAGTACGACCAGCCCCCACAACGAGAGCCCACCCCGCTCGTTTCCACCCGGTTTCCTCTGGGGAACCGCTACTGCCTCATATCAAATCGAAGGCGCCGTCGACGTTGACGGGCGCGGTCCATCCATTTGGGACACCTTTTGCCAGCGACCTGGTGAGGTATGGAACGGCGACACGGGGGACGTCGCCTGTGACCACTATCACCGGATGGACGAAGACCTCGACCTCATGAAGAAGCTCGGCGTCGGCTCGTACCGATTCTCGGTCGCGTGGCCCCGGGTGCAGCCCGACGGCAAGGGTCCCGCCAATCAGGCCGGACTGGATTTCTACCGTCGACTCGTCGACGGACTGTTGGCGCGCAACATAGAGCCGACGCTGACGCTTTATCACTGGGACCTCCCGCAGCCGATCGAAGATGAGGGCGGCTGGTGCGTACGCGATACCTCCGAGCGATTCGGTGAGTACGTGGACATCGTGGCGCGCGCCCTCGGCGACTCGGTCGAACGCTGGATCACGTTGAACGAGCCCTGGTGCTCGGCGTGGCTGGGCTACGGCGCGGGCCGTCACGCCCCCGGCGTCAAGGACATCGGCAAGGCCGTCGCCGCGACCCACCACCTGCTCCTCGCTCACGGTGCGGCCGTGCCCATACTGCGTTCGGCCATTCCTGATGCCAAAGTCGGCATCACGCTGAACCTGGGCGTCTCGCGCCCGGGCACGACACACGAACTTGACCTCGCGGCCGCGCATCGAGCCGACGGCAACCTCAACCGGATATTCCTGGACCCCGTGTTTCGTGGTCACTATCCCGAGGACATGCTCGACCATTACAAGAACAACCTGCCGGGCTTCACGGTCGTCCAAGACGGCGACATGGACGTCATCTCCCAACCGCTGGACTTCTTGGGCGTCAACTATTACTTCCCGGGCACGATCATGGACTCGACACGCGTCACAGAGGCGCGCGCCGCCGGCTACGGCGTGCCCCTCGGTGAGCAGTTCCCCGACCTTCGGGTGCTCTCGTTGGAGACTCCCGGTACCGACACCACGTCGATGGGTTGGGAAGTGGACGCATCCGGACTGACCGAGTTACTCGTGCGGGTGAAGAGTGACTACACCGAGCTCCCCATCTACATCACGGAGAACGGTGCGGCCTTCGATGACTACGTCGATCCCAACGGCCACGTCCTCGATCACGACCGCGTCTCGTACCTCGAAGAGCACATTTCGGCGGTGCACGACGCGATCGAGGCTGACGTGAACGTGCAGGGCTACTTTGTCTGGAGCCTGCTCGACAACTTCGAATGGGCCTACGGCTACTCGCGGCGCTTCGGGATCGTGTGGGTCGATTTCCCCACCGGCAACCGTCTGCCCAAAGCGAGTTTCTCGTGGTACGCGAATACGGTCCGCAACAACGGCCTGGTGTACTCCACGAGCGGCGGTGACTCCTAGTCACTTCGCGACGCAGCGGCGTCAATCGTTCGCAGCGGTACTGCCCCTCGTCACGTTCCGGTCGAGTATTCCGAGCGTCGCACGAAGAGCAGTTTCGGAGATCACGGGAAAAATGCCGGCCTCTCGCCACTCTTGGCTGATACCCGACCAGTCGTAGTACGACGTGACCAAGGTGGCGTCATCAATCGATTCGAGCAGATAGCCGTAGACGTGACCAATTGACGGGCGAACCACGCCCGCGACCGTCCACGCAATTTCGCGATCTGGCTGAAACTTCGTAATCGTCACGATCACGTCGTAAAGACCGAGGGGATAGTCGTTGAGGGCTTCGCGGTCCATGTGAATGATGAAAGTGTCGCCCACGCCGGTGACTTGATCGCCGTCCGCACTCATCAGCATCCCCGAACTGTCGATCGTGACGTGGCCGTTCGGATCGCTGAGTAATTCAAATATCGACGGGGGTGTTGCGTGGATGGTTCGCTGAACTTCAAGGCGCTCTACGGGCATAGGTTTCACACTAGATGTGGGCCCGAAGTCCCGATTTTGGCACGTACTGAGCTCTTGTCACCTGACGCGTTTGTCGCCATTGCGCTTTGGGGATTCGGAGTTTGGTGGAAGTTCTGGGTGATTTCCGCCCGATTGAGGCCAAATTGACCCGATTTGGTTAGATGCGCCGCCGCTTTGCCGTCCCACCTACGTAACATCGCATTACCTTTTGGTATCATACCTCTTGGTAATGGAAAAGACCCCCTATCGCTACGGACCACCAGTCAGCAAGCCGTACTTCTGCGATCGCGAAACGGAGTTGGTCGAGTTGGTGACCAAAATGAACCAGGGAATAAACCTGTTCGTGCTCTCCCCACGGCGCTACGGCAAGAGCTCCCTGATTCGCCGAGCGAGCGAGCAGGTGATCGCCTCCGGGGGGCTCGTAGCCTCAACGAACTTGATCGGCTGTACGAATGAGGCCGACGTGGCCAGCGCCATCGCGTCCGCGGTCGTTTCGTCAGTCATGAACCGCCGACAGCGCGCCAAGCACAACCTTGAAGACCTCCTCTCTCGTATCCGTATTGCGCCGCAGGTCACCGTGCACCCTGACGGGCGTTTCGAGTTGACCTTCACGCCATCTGTTCTGGGAACGCAATGGGCACGCGTTCTCGACGATGCGCTCGACATCCTCGACGGGGCCGCCAGTGACAAGGCGGTTGTCCTGGTGATCGATGAGTTTCAGGTTGTAGCGGACATTGGACCCAAGGGACTAGGCGGTACGTTTAAGGCGCTCGCGGATCGCACGACGAATGCAAGCTTCATCTTTGCGGGATCCCAGCTTTCCGTCATGGAGAAGTTGACGTCGGCGAAGGGTGCTCCACTGCTGGGGATGGGTTCTCGGCTGGTGCTTGACGTCATTGGAGAGAAGCCGATGTGCAAGTTCCTGATCGCGCGCGCGGACGTCTTCGAGCGGCGACTCGCTATGAAGACGGCACTGGAGATCTACCAGGCGGCAGACTGCGTTCCCCACTACGTGCAACAACTCGCCCTCGAAGCTTTCAACCTCACTACACGTGGCGAGACCATTGGCGTGCCCGAAGTGCATCGCGCGGTGGAGGAGATTGTCGGCAAGGAGGCCGGCGGATTTGCTGAACGATTTGAGACGTTGGTCCCGTCGCAACGGCGGTTCCTGAAGGCACTGGCCGCGACGATTGATGGCCGTGTCTACACCAAGGCGTTCATTGCACTCAGTGGGGTGAGCAACACGAACTCTATAAAGAAGACCGTGGATAACTTGATCACCAACGAACTCGTCGCGAAGCGCGCCGGGCGGCTCCGCCTGAATAGCCCATTCATGGCACATTGGTTGCGGATGCTTCCATGACAGCGTTAACTTATTTGATCATTTTCCGTTGAAGCAACCTTACGAAACCTTATTGCCGAACCGACGATGCTCCACAGAAGTTCGTAAGCAGCTTCACTGAAGATGAGTTTCAAATCTATTGAATCTCAGACCTGATTCTCAGTGCACTCGCGGCCTTCGATGCCGGGGCACCTACATCGGCTGACCTGTTAACAAAATGGGTCATTCGGATCTCAATCGGAACCGGTATCTCCATGAAACGCCGAACGCTTTGAATGGCCCGTGAATGCGACCTACGGTGGGGCGATGTGTCGAAACATCACCATGCTGCGCGGGCTCGAGCCGCCCGCCACCCACGAAGAGATCCACGCCGCCGCCTTGCAGTACGCGAGGAAGGTGGCGGCGCTCTCGTCGGGACCGTTGTTGACGACGACCGCGTTCACCGAGGCCGTTGATCAGATTGCCGACGTGACCGAACGGCTGTTAGGCGCGTTACCGCCGCGGCGTTCGCCTCCGACGAAGGTCCCACCGAATAGACGACGGACGTTGTCGTCGTCCAATGGAGAGTGAACTCGCTTGGACCGTTTCGCGTGGTGAGTTACGACGCCTTGTCCAATTTGCGGCGCTCGTTGGTCGCCGCGACCAGCGCTTCAGCCAGCATCGACTGTTGTGAACCGCTCATCTGACCGAACGCGGCAAGTGACGTGGGTTCTAGCAAACTGGTGTTCTGAGTTTTCGTCGTAGAAATGCGAATAAGTTTCCTGAGGAATTTCATTCATCCTCCTTCATTGAAGTCCGACATGATGACAAATTTGACGTGTCAATCATCTCTCGTTTCATCCACAAAGAGGTGGATGGACGTGCGCTTTAACTCTCGATCATCGCGAATTGCGGTAGTAAAATCGAAGTACGGTCGCGTTGTGAACTGACGACGAACGAATCTGTGGTGATTCGGATTCGATTCCTTCGGAAGTTACTTCAACAAGATGAAACGCTCCACGGCGCGCGCGAAACCTTCTTCTTCGTTGGTAGTGGTGGTTTCCATCGCCGAGGACTTCACGTCGGCTTCGGCGTTACCCATCGCTATCGAGAGTCCGGAGCGTTCGAACATGGAGACGTCGTTATGCGCGTCGCCGATGGTGGCGATGGCGTCGGTCGCTAGATCGAACTTCGATGAGAGATAGTCGACCACCGCCCCCTTGTTGGCCTCGGGATTGGTGATGTCCAAGTAGAACGACTGAGAGTTCGTCGCTGAGACTCGCTCGCCAACCTTGGTTTGGATGGCCGTTCGAGCCCGCGTCAACGCCTCGACGTCGTCGCTGGCGCCGACAATCTTGGCCACTTTGTCGCTGAGGGAATCGAAGTTCTCGACCACGAGCGGCTGGAATTGACAGACTTCGGCCTCACGGGGCACGTGTGGTCCGTCGAGGTCTCGGACGTACCATTCCTGGCCGCGGTAGACCCAGACCGAGACGTCGTGCTCGTCGAGGAGTCCGATGATCGTGGCGACGATTTCGTCGTCGATCGTGCGTTCTGCCAGTATCCGTTGGTCGGGTTCGATGATCATCCCGCCGTTGAACGCACCGATCGGCGTCGAGAGCTCCAGCGGATCAATGTACATGCGCAGACCTCGTGGCGGGCGACTGCTCGTAAGCGCAAAGATAATGCCGGCATCGTGCAGGTCCTTGACGACCTTCAGAGTTCGTTTGGTCAGGATTTTGTCGTGGGGGACGAGTGTACCGTCGACGTCGGAGAGCAGTAATCGGATCTTCGAGCTCATCGAGGGAGCGACCACCGGTCCGGCGCGACGATGCGGTCGATCGAGACGGGTCCCCACGAACCTGGTTCGTAGAGTTCGACCTCTGGCGGGTTCTCCAATACCGGCGTGGCAATCTCCCATTGGCGCTCAATCCCGTCAGAACGGGTGAAGAATGCCTGGTTGCCCAGCATGGCTTCGAGGATCAGATGTTCGTAGGCCTCGAGATTGTTGGCGGTCTGGAACGAATCGGCGTAGCGAAAGTTCATCACGGCCGGCGCGAGTCGCATCTGCGGCCCGGGTTGCTTGGCCAGGAAATGGATCTGAATCGATCCCGGGTCCGCGAAGTCGGCGACCACATCGTTGCCGTGACGCTGGCCTTCCATGTGATCGACGGGAAACATCCGCATGACCGGCTCCTTGAAGCCGATCGTGACGACCTGTCGGCTCTGGGCCATGGACTTGCCGGTTCGAAGGAAGAAGGGCACGCCCTTCCAGCGCGGATTCTCGATATCGGCGCGCAGCGCCACGAAGGTCTCGGTCTGGGAGTCGGGCGCGACGCCGTCCTCCTTCAAATACCCGTCGTACTGACCCCGAATGACGTGTTCGGGGTTGATCGGCGTCGTCGAATCGAAGACCTTGGCGATCTCATCGCGCAGCGGCCTCGCGTCGAGGGAGGTCGGTTGTTCCATCGCCACGAAGGCCAGCACCTGGAGAAGGTGCGTGACGACCATGTCACGAAACGTCCCAGTCTGTTCGAAGAACGCGCCGCGTCCTTCGATCGAAAGTGTCTCGGGCACGTCGATCTGTACGTAATTGACGTAGGTGCGATTCCAGATCGGCTCGAAGAGGCCGTTCGCGAATCGCAACGCCAAAATGTTGTCGATCGACTCCTTACCGAGGAAGTGGTCGATGCGAAAGACGTGCGCCTCGTCGAAACATTCGGCGATCGTCGCGTTGAGTTGGCGCGCCGACTCGAGGTCGACGCCGAAGGGCTTCTCGCAAATGATCTTGGTGTTCACGTTGAGCCCCGTCGCCCCCAACATTTCGATGATGCCCAGCAACGCGTTCGGTGGCACGGCGAGGTGGAAGAGCCGCTGGACTTCTCCGCCCATTTCTATTTCGGCCCGCGCGACCGCGTCGACGAGTTCGCCGGTGCCGTCTTCTTCGGCGTAGGCGTAGGAGAGGTTCTTCTCGAACTCCTCCCACTGGGTTCCCTCAGGCTTGTTCGTTCCGAATTCGCACACCGCGTCATAGGCGCGCTTGCGGAACTCCATATCCGAGATGGCCGATGCGTGGCGCGAACAACCGATGATCCGGTAGTTCTTGGGGAGCAGGCCCGCGACCGCGAGATGAAAGAGACCGGGCAGGATCTTTCTCTTGGCGAGGTCGCCGGAGGCGCCGAACATCACGAATATGTGATTCGGCGGCACCTCGGCGTGCGACGCGGTGTGGGTGCTCGTCATAATTAACCTCCGGGGACGGATCTGGTCACCGTTTTACCGGTGGCCACGATGATCTCACTCACTAAGTCTGGCGCGAAGAGGCCGTGGGCACTGACGCCCGGCGTCGCCGCCAAGCGTTCAGAGAGTTCTCGGGGACTGGCGAACACACCAATGAAGTCCGCGATGAGTCCGCCGTCCGGACTGAGTCCGAGGTCACGCAAGGTGACCGAGCCCAATTCTCGAAGCGTCGCGTGAAGACCAAACGGTCGTAGCTCCAAAGGCACTGGCGTGTGTAGTTGCGCGACTGTCTTCGAAGAGTCGGCGATGACCACGAAACGTCGCGCCGCGGCGGCGACGATCTTCTCGCGCAAGTGAGCGCCGCCGCGGCCCTTGACGAGCCATCCGTCGGGCGCGATCTGGTCGGCGCCGTCAATCGCCAAATCCAGAACGTCGAGTTCGTCGAATTCCTCGACGGCGATGCCGAGTGTTCGCGCGCTCTCGGCGGTCCGAGGTGACGTCGCGACGTAACGCGCGCGAATGCCGCGGCGCGCAATTGTTTCGAGTAGATACGCGACGGTCGTGCCCGTTCCAAGACCAACGCTCGTGCCGGGTTCGATGAGATCGGCCACCGTAATCGCGGCGAGGCGCTTCTCCTCTTCGGCGCTCACGACGACAGAGCCGATTCGTCGGCCATCACCAGTGACGAGGGGGCTTCGACACTCCCCGCGGGAATCGACGTGTCGCCATTTAAGAGCGCGGCGAGCGCGGTTCGCTTGGCGCTCCCGCTCACGAGCCAGAGCAGTTGCTCAGCGCGCGCCAGCGCATCGTAGGTCAGCGTCATTCGCTGCTCACCTTGGTAGATGCCGGTGACCGCGACGAGTCGGTCACGTATCTCCAGCACCGGGTCGCCGGGAATCAATGACGCCGTGTGCCCGTCGGGACCGAGACCGAGGTGCACGAGGTCGAAGTGCGGGGGCAGAAGTAGTGCGTAAGATGTCGCCGCCGAATCGAGGTCATCGTCGTTGACGGGCATCGCGATGATCGTCGGCCGGCACGGGCCGAGACTGCGTTCAAGGTTGGTCAAATTGCGCGTCGCGTCGCCGACCGGCGCGATCCGCTCGTCGACTTGATAGATGACCACGTCGGACCACGACACTTCCATCGCGGCCAACTTCTCGAACATCGTCCACGGTGTTCGACCGCCGCTCACCGCGAATGTGAATCGTCCCTTCTCGGCGATTGAACGCCGAGCGAACCCCGCGACGTAGTCAGCCGCCGCCGTGGCGACGTCATCCGCGTTGGGAAAGTCGCGCAATTCGTGACGCACGTTACGAACTCTTCTCGACGTGACCACCGAACTCCGCGCGCATTGCCGAGAGCACTTTGGCGGTGAACTCGCCTTGATTGCGTGACTCGAATCGCTGCCATAACGCGGCACTGATGACGGGCGTCGGCACGGACTCGTCGATAGCGGCTTCGACGGTCCAACGGCCCTCACCGGAGTCCGATACGCGTCCACTGAATTCCGAGAGCTCCGGAGAACGAGCGAGAGCGTCGGCGGTCAAGTCGACGAGCCACGAGCCCACGACTGAGCCGTGGCGCCACACCTCAGCCACCTCGGCGAGGTCAAAGTCGAAGGAGTAGTACTGCGGATCGCGCAGCGGCGTCGTTTCGGCGTCCGCTTCCACCGTCGTCGTGCCGACGTTCGCGTGTTTCAGGATGCTGAGGCCCTCGGCGATCGCCGCCATCATCCCGTACTCGATGCCGTTGTGCACCATTTTCACGAAATGGCCGGCCCCGTTGGGACCACAGTGGAGGTAGCCCAGCGGGGCCGTGCCATCAGTGCGCGTGCGCCCCGCCGTCTTCGCCGTGCCGTCCTCGCCGGGGGCGATTGATCGAAAAATCGGGTCGAGGCGCGTGACGACGTCGTCCTCGCCGCCGATCATGAGGCTGTAGCCACGCTCCAGTCCCCAGACTCCGCCGCTGGTGCCGCAGTCAACGTAGTGCACGTCTCGCTCGGTCAGTTGAGCCGCCCTCGCCATGTCGTCGCGGTAGTAGGAGTTGCCGCCGTCGATGACGACGTCGTCGCCGTCGAGGTACTGCCCCAGTTCATCGAGCGTGTCCTGGGTGATCGCGGCCGGCAGCATGAGCCAGATCGCGCGCGGTCCGTCGAGCTTGGTGACGAGGTCTTCGAGTGACGACGCGCCCACGACGCGGCCGCCGACGAGCTTCTCCACGGCGGCGACGTTGACGTCGTAGACGACGCAACTGTGTCCGTCGCGCACGAGACGCTGGACGAGGTTGGCGCCCATCCGTCCGAGTCCCACCATCCCTAATTGCATCGGTCGGTCAGTTGTCATGAGTGTCCTCGTTCTTCTTCAGTCGTCGATACAGCGTTATCAGTTCATTGGTCGAAGAGTCGTGGGCGAGCGTCGGCTCGGCCTCGGACTCCAGTTCGGGAATGATGGCCACGGCGAGTTGCTTGCCGAGCTCCACACCCCACTGGTCGAATGAGTCGATGCCCCAGATGGCTCCTTGGGTGAACACGGAGTGTTCGTACAGTGCGATGAGGGACCCGAGGATTCGCGGGGTGAGGATCTCGGCCAACACCACGTTGGTCGGTCGATTGCCCTCCATGACGCGGTGGGGAACGACGTGTTCGGCCGTTCCCTCCGCGCGGACCTCGTCGGCGGTCTTGCCAAAAGCGAGTGCCTGGGCCTGGGCGAAGACGTTCGACGACAGAATGTCGTGGTGTTCGCCAAGTGGGTTGAGGCTCTTGGCGAATCCGATGAGGTCGACCGGGATGATCGACGTGCCTTGATGGATCAGTTGATAGAAACTGTGCTGGCCGTTCGTACCCGGCTCGCCCCAGTAGACGGCGCCGGTGTCGTAGTCGACGACCGTGCCATCGAGCGTCACGTGTTTGCCGTTGGACTCCATCGTGAGTTGTTGGAGATAGGCCGGCAGTCGCTTCAGGTACTGGTCGTAGGGCATGACGCCGACACTCGCGCACCCGAGGAAATCGCGATTCCACAGCGCGAGCAATCCCATCAGAATCGGAAGGTTCTCCTCGAACGGCGCCGTTCGGAAGTGCTCGTCCATCGCGTGGAACCCGTCGAGCAGTTCGTAGTAGCGCTCGGGACCAATGGCGATCATCGTCGAGAGTCCGATGGCCGATTCCATGGAGTAGCGACCACCGACCCAGTCCCAGAAGACGAACATGTTCGCAGTGTCGATGCCGAAGGCCGTGACCTTCTCGGCGTTCGTCGAAACCGCAACGAAATGTTTTGCGACCGCCGATTCGTCACCGAGTTGGTCGATCAGCCATTTGCGCGCCGAAGTCGCATTCGTCAGTGTCTCGAGTGTGCCGAAGGTCTTCGACGAGATGATGAAGAGTGTCTCGTCGGCCTCGAGACCGTGCAGCGCTTCGACCAAGTCGGTCGCGTCGACGTTGGACACGAAGTGGAAGTTGAGATCTCGTCGCGAGTAGTAACGCAGTGCTTCGTAGGCCATCACCGGTCCGAGGTCGGAGCCGCCGATGCCGATGTTGACGACGTTCCTGATTACCTTGCCGGTGTGACCCTTCCACTGACCGGAACGCACTCGCGTGGCGAATGACGTCATCTGGTCAAGGACTGCGTGTACCTCGGCGACGACGTCGACTCCGTCGACAACCAGTTGCGCGGCCCTGGGCATCCGTAGTGCCACGTGGAGAACGGCCCGATCTTCTGAGACATTGATGTGTTCACCGCGGAACATTCGATCTCGTCGTTCGGCCAGGTCAGATTCGTTCGCGAGATCGACGAGCAGACGAATCGTTTCTTCGGTGATTCGCTGTTTCGAATAATCGAGGTGCAGACCTTCGGCCTCGACGCGAAAACGCTCCCCGCGGGTCGGGTCGTTCGCGAACAACCCGCGCAAATTCGGGGCGTCGAATGCACGCTCGTGCGTCTCGAGTGCCAACCAGGCGCTTCGTTGGCGGAGGGGGAGAACGGTCATGGAATCTTCCTAGGCGTTAGATCAGTGGCGATGGCATCTCTATCTTCTTAGTTTGACAACTTTCTGGAACACATACGAATCTCCAGCGACGGTGCACGAAGTTGGTGACTGTCAAACGATTGTTCGCGTCACTGTCTGGGTTTCGGTTGGTCGGCCTCGCCGGCGTGGGGAAGCGCCGCCGGGACGTCGAGACGAGCGACGGCGATTTGGTAGTCGTTGATTCCGTAATAGACGTCGAGTCGGTCAGGCTCGCCGATGTCGTCGCGACGGTCAATGCCGGTCGGGAAGACGACATTGGACGGCGTTCCCCGGGGCCCCATGTACGCAGAGGGCGCGAGTGCTGGATGGGTCGAGCGATAGAGCAGCTGTTGGGGATGATCCTTGGAGAGAATCATCACTCCGGCCGAATACGTGAGCTGGTGCACATCGCTGTTGGGCGCAGCGAGATCGGTGACCCCGTGGTAGATGAACAGCCACCCGTGTTTCGTCATGATTGGTGGTGCGCCGCTGCCGATCTTGAGTGACTCCCAGTCCGAGACCGGCGACGCCAGGCGGTGGTGCGAAGTGAATTCGCGCAACTGGTACGGCGGGTCACTCGCGTTCGCCGACGTGTAGGAGATCCAGATACTCTCGCGGTGCAGGTCGACGTCGCGGTCCTCTTCCATCAACATCGTGTCCTCCGGCAGCGTTCCCGGAAAGAGTGGTCGGTGGAGGATGGCGAGTTCATGGTGATCGGTGGGGTTCGGCACGGCGAGCGGAAACATGGCCGCGTCCTTGTTGTCCACGCCATCGAAATGGATGCCCTCGTAAGGTTCGAAGGTCGCGAGACCGAGTCGCTCCCAGGTCATGAGGTCCTTGGACATGGCCAGCGCGATGCGCGGTCCTACTGGCGAGAAGGCGGTGTAGGTCATGACGTAGTGCTTCAGTGGTTCGACGAACGTGACCCGAGGGTCTTCGCATCCGCCCCCATCCGGTCGAAGCTCGTAGGGCATCTCCGGTTCAAGAGCAATGCCGAGGCGTTCGATCCCGCACGGCTCCCCGCTCGCGTCGAATTGCACGCGGGCGATGCCGATGCGCGAGTAGTTTCCTTTGGCGACGAGTCGTGGGAACAGATAGAGATTTCCGTCGGGACCCCGTGCCGCCGCGGGATTCAAGATGCCACCGACTTCGCTGGCGTTGCCCGGTTCTGGACTGATCACCAGATCCAATGGACGCATGTTGAATCCGGTCACGACTGCTTTCCAGGTGAGGTGATGTGCACCGTGCCGTCGCCCAGGCAGGCAATCACCGTTTGAATCACTCGTGCCGTCTCCCAAGGGTCGCGCACGAGGATGCTGTCGACGCCGGCCTCTTGGGCGGGATAGTCATTGCCGCCCGGAAAGATTGCGTCGCCGGCGAAGAGCATCTCCGTAACAGGTATGCCTAGTTGATCGCGCAACTTGGCGATGCCGTACGCCTTGTCGATACCCGGCTTCGTCACGTCGATTGACGTGGTGCCGCCCATGTGAATGGCGAATTCGGGAATCATGGGCTGGAGGAGTGCGATGATCTTCTTGCGTTTGGCGAAGTCCGGATCCCACTTCTCCTTTTCCACGAGGGGCGCTTCTTGGCCCAGTACCGAAAGAGTGATCTGGCTGTCGCGGTCTTCGATCGCCTGGCCCCAGATCTGGTCGACTTTCGTGCCCGACTGGTCGTAGGCATCTTCGAGTGCCTGCTTGATCCGCGCTCGCTCATCATCACTGAGGTCCTCGGAATAGACCTTCGACCAATGACCGACGTACTCGTAGAACTGTGTGCCGCAGGTGGGCAGTAGGTAGAGATCCTTCAATCGTTCGTCGTCGGGGAGATTTGCGAGGAGCTGCTTCTGGAACTGGGACCAGTCACCACCGGAAATGACCGCGACTTTCATGACGCCCAATAGGTCGTGCAAGAGAGCGGCGACGTCGGATCCGAGAGGCGATTTACTGGGCGCGAGAGTCCCGTCCAGGTCGAAAACAAAGAGTTTCTTGATGGTGTTCCTCCAGGTTGCGGCTGATTGTGAGGCCAAAGTTCATCGGCCATCCACCACCCTAAACGAGTCACAAAATCGTGGGTCGTGGACTTTAGAAATGATTTACTGCACTCCATTGACCAACTTCAGGGCCGAAACGGCTGACCGAAAGATTTGTAGGGCTGCGGACAGTATTGGGTGTGAGGCAAGTCGCGAGACCGACATTCGGCGCTTCAAGATTCCTGGGCTCGAGGGCACACTTTTCTCGTGGCCGCCACGCCACGGGCCGGGTTGTGCTGGTGCTCATCGCGCTCGGCGTTGCCACCCTCGGCCTCCCTTCGACGAGTGTCGGTGCCACTGCGACGACTACGACGACCCTGCCGCCGACCATCGTTCTCGCCGGAAACGCCTACACGCGAGACTTTCTGGACGCGCAACCCATTCCTCCTGACGCTCGAAGAGTCGCCACGGTACCAACGTCGTTGCCGCCTAACGGCGACCTCGGGGATTCGCCGTTGATCCGTCAAGATCACCACCTGTACCTGCTGCCCATGTCAGTTTCGGTCGATCAGTTCGTGCGCACGCATTTGATCAAAGGAGAGAGGATCACTGAAACCGGTACGGGTAACGCACCGAACGCCTACCCCACGTACAACCTCGGCGTCTCACTCACGTGCGTGAGCCCGTACATCACCTTCTGCGGCGTCTATTACCAGACGACCGAGGCGAAGAACGGTGAGCAGGAGTTACGCGTCGATGTGCAAGTGATTTACCTGCCGATCCTTCACGTCAAGATGCCCACGGACGGCGTCGTCACCGTGACGGGATACGGAAAGACGTCACTCATGGACCCTTCGAGTGATCCCACCTCGGTCGTGCTTTCGCGCCATCAAGCACTGACCCTGCGCACGGTGATCGCCAAAATGAAGAACTTAGGATTCGAAGACACGTGTATGGAAGATTCATTGTTGCTAAAGATCAATGTCGTGAAGCACGGGAAAGTGGTGTGGAGCGCCACGGCCGATGAGTGCCCGGGTGCGCTGGCGATCACGTCGGCGAAGACGAGTCCGATACTTGATGGTCGGTCGTGCCCGTTCTGGCACGTCGTCAGCACGTTCTTCGTCTCCGGTACCGCGAAGGCGACGAAATCTCAAGTCCATGGCTGCGCCGACTCGCAGTACAGCTAGTCCATTTCGTCGTAGGTCTTGGTCACTCCTGGTTTTGGGAAAGAGATTGTTGCGACTACCAGTAACGTCGAACGTGCACGACAAATCGAGCCGGCATCGCGGTCTGCAATGAACGCGTCGTTCGTATCAATGAGAGGAAGCAACGTGGAGGAACGATTGGTCGCGCGTTACGCGACTCAGTCTCATGCGGCCACCGACGAGAATCAAAAGCGCATCGAAGGCGTCTTCGAAGAGTTGGATCTGACGAAGCCCGACAACGTCAGTGACCTCGTGTTGCGACTCGCCGACGACTCATTCGTGCACGTGTCGTTTCACAATCATCGAGATGATGAGACCAATCCCATTTCGTCGTCGGCCTTCGCCCACTTCCAGGACGGACGCGAAAGTCGTCGCGATGGCGCAGTAGATCAACAGACCGCGACCCTGGTCGGCGCCCGCATCACTGAGATCGCCTAGGTCTGGCGATCCACCGACAGATCAGTTCCTCATGATTCCTCTTTCGGTCCTCGACCTCGCGACTGTCGCCACCGGTTCATCGCCCGCGAGGGCGTTCGCGGAAACGACGGCGACCGCGGTCGCGGTTGAGCGACTCGGCTACAAGCGACTCTGGGTCGCCGAACACCACGGGATGCCCGCGGTCGCCAGTTCGGCGCCGGCCGTGCTGATTGCGCACCTCGCGAACGCGACGACCACCCTTCGCGTCGGCTCCGGCGGCGTGATGTTGCCGAATCACGCGCCGCTCGTTGTCGCCGAGCAGTTCGCGACCCTCGAGGCGTTGTATCCCGGTCGCATCGACCTCGGTCTCGGACGGGCGCCGGGTACGGACCACGTCACGGCCCGAGCACTTCGACGAACCCTGGATCTCGGTGCGGACAGTTTCCCGGACGACGTCGTGGAACTCATCAGGTACCTATTACCATCGGACGCGACCGTGACGCACCCGTTTGCCAATCCCGGTCGCGGGTATCTCCCGGAGATGTGGCTGCTCGGATCCTCAACGTTCAGCGCGCAACTGGCGGGCATCTTGGGTCTGTCGTTCTCATTCGCGTACCACTTCGCTCCACAACTGATGGACGCGGCCCTCGCGACCTACCGCGCTCACTTTCAACCCTCGATCGTCTTGGGCGAGCCTCGCGTGATGGTGGCGGCGTCGGTCATCTGTGCGGCGAGTGATGACGAGGCGAAGTGGCTCTCGGGCTCATCGGCACTCAGCATCGTGCAGATGCGCACCGGCCATCCGGGAGAGTTGCCGTCACCCGAGGAGGCTGCAGCGTACGTCTTCACGCCAATCGAAGAGCAGATCGCGATCGAGGCGATGTCATCTCATTTGATCGGTGACCCGACGACAGTCGCAGAAGGTCTGTCCCGATTGCAACTACGAACGGCGGCTGACGAGATCATGATTTCAACGAGAGTCCATTCGCTCGAGGCGCGAATCACATCGCTCGCGCTGGTGGCGAAGGCGTGGGGACTCTCCGAGAGCCTCGAACCTCCAGAGACTGACCACGACTCGTCGATTTAGGAGCGTTGTGCCGCGCGGTTCTCTTCGAGCACGAAGTCGCGCGTCACGAAACCGAATCGCGTACGGTCATACACGGTGAGTCCGCTGAGTGGTGGGGAGTACGCGTGGATGCTCACGGCCGGCGTACCATTTTCGTAGATCACGTCGTGCACGTGCTCCGGGCCGAACGAACCGCTGTCGCCGGCGACGTAGTGATGATCACGCACGCTGAAGTGATCTTCGGCGCGGTACGTCTCGTAGAGTGCCCCGGCGGTCACCGTCCAGGCGCCCGATGAACCGCCGTGGTCGTGCCAATCGCACGACTGCTCACGTTTCCAGGTGAGCAGTCGGACTTCGAAACTTTCGGTGACGAACAACTGAAGCCACCAACGATTCACTGCGTCATCGACGAGCAGGTCCTCGAAAAGTCCCGGACGCGCCGCGAGAGCATCAGTGATCCTCACGAGGGTGTCGCAGTTGAGTCGGCCCTCGGGCAACTTGAGCGACTCGAAGAACTCGCGCAGCTCGATGATTCGTTCCGAGGATGCTTCACTAAAGATTGATTCGACCTTGAGCGACATATCGTCTCCTTGACTGGTTGTGTTTTAATATACGATTATTACTAGTGAAATAATAGGAAATAGGAACGACCGGTGGGTTGTCATTACATCAAATGAGAAAGTGCAAAGGAACGGCGATTATGAAGCCCGTGTCATCGCTGAGGACGTCGAAGCCCGCTGATGCGCTGAAGTGGACAGTCGGTAGTGCGAATGCAGTGTCACTGATCGAGCGCCGCGCGCACCACGTTCCCCACGGCCTCGGTCTCGAGCAAAAAACCGTCGTGGCCGAACTCGGACTCGATGACGTGCACCTCTTGGTCACCCGGCAAGAGTCGCGCGATCTCCAACTGTTGGCCGAGAGGGTAGAGGCGGTCACTAGCGATGCCGGCGACGGTGACGCGCGCGCGCACCGTGTTGAGCGCTTCGGCGATGCCACCGCGCCCGCGCCCGATGTCGTGGTGGTTCATCGCTTCGCTCAGAACCACGTAAGTGTTCGCGTCGAATCGTCGCGTCAGCTTCTCGCCCTGGTACTCGAGGTACGACTCGACGGCGTAACGACCACCGTGCAACGGCGCCTCTTCACCTTGTGCTTCGCGCGCGAAACGGACGTCGAATTCGTGTTCGGTCCGGTAACTCAATTGACCGAGACCGCGCGCCACCGAGAGGCCGGAAATGGGACTTCGTCCCGTGAAGTAGTAGTCGCCATTCGCGTACGCCGAATCGGATTTGATGGCGCGAACCTGCAGTGAGCACAGTGCGATCTGTTCGGCTGACGCGGCGGCGGAGACGGCTAAGACGACGGCTCGTTCCACTCGCTCGGGGTAGCCCACACTCCATTCGAGCGCTCGCATCGCGCCCATCGATCCACCGATCACCGCCGCCCACTTTCCGATGCCGAGCTCATCGGCGAGCGCGACTTCAACGGCGACCTGATCGCGAATCGTGATCACTGGGAACCTCGATCCGTACGGGGCGTCGTCGACGGCGGGCGATGACGGGCCGGTCGTCCCTTGGCAACCTCCCAGCACGTTGGGACAGACCACGAAGTACTCATCAGTGTCAATCGACGCCCCGGGGCCGATCAGTGCTTCCCACCAGCCGGGCGAGACGTGACCCGGTCCGGACGGACCCTCGGCGTGCGAATCACCGGACAGGGCGTGCAAGACGAGGACGGCGTTCGTCGCGGAGTAGTTCAGTTGCCCCCACGTTTCGAAGGCCACGGTCACGTTCGACAAGGAACCGCCGCCTTCGAGGCTGAAACCCTGGTCGCCGCTTTTCAGTTCGACGAATTGACGGCGACCGGGGTCATCGCCGATCTGCCACGTTCCCGGAATTGGAGTTGAGCTCACGCGTCCTTGGCGGCGAGAAATCCGGTGTCGAGGTCGGCGAGGATGTCGTCGATCGACTCGAGTCCCACCGAGAGTCGCACGAGGTCCGGGCTCACACCGGCGGTGGTCTGCTCGTCCGGCGTCAGTTGCGAGTGCGTCGTCGAGGCGGGGTGGATCGCGAGGCTCCGTACGTCGCCGACGTTCGCCAAGTGACTGAAGAGTTCCAATCCCTCGATGAACTTCTGGCCGGCGCTCAGTCCCCCCTTGATACCGAAGGCGATGATCGAACCACCGCCTCGCGGCAAGTACTGGAGTTGACGTTCGTGCCAGGGACTCGACGCGAGACCGGGGTAGGCGACCCACGTGACCTCGTCGCGTGCTTCGAGCCAATTGGCAACGGCCACGGCGTTTTGGACGTGACGCTCCATGCGGTAGCTCAGGGTCTCGAGTCCCTGCAAGAAGAGGAACGAGTTGAGCGGTGCGATCGCCGCGCCCATGTCGCGTAGGTATTGCAGTCGAGCCTTGAGCACGTAGCGAGCGGGGAAGAGCGGCGCCGGGAGTTCCGCGAAGATAAGCCCGTGGTAGCTCGGGTCCGGTTCGGTGAAGCCGGGGAAGCGACCGCTCGCTTCGTAGTTGAACGTGCCGCCGTCGACGATCACGCCACCGATCGATGTTCCGTGTCCCCCAATGAACTTCGTGGCCGAATGCACGACGATGTCCGCGCCGTGGGCGAGCGGCTGGGCCAGGAAGGGCGTTGCCAAGGTGTTATCGACCACGAGGGGGATCCCGTTGTCGTGCGCCACCTTGGCAACGCCCTCGAAGTCAAGGACGTCGCCCTTCGGATTGCCGAGGGTCTCGGCATAGAACGCCTTCGTGTTCGGTCGGATGGCACTTCGCCACGCCTCGAGGTCGTCGGGGTCATTGACGAACGACACCTCGATGCCGAGCTTGGGCAACGTGTAGTGAAAGAGGTTGTAGGTGCCACCGTAGAGCGACGCGGACGAAACGATGTGGCCGCCGTTCTCGGCCAAGTTGAGAAGCGCGATGGTCTCGGCGGCTATGCCGCTCGCGACAGCCAACGCCGCGACGCCGCCTTCGAGCGAGGCGACGCGATCTTCGAAAGCCGCTTGCGTGGGGTTCATGATGCGGGTGTAGATGTTGCCGAGCTCTTCAAGACCGAAGAGCGCCGCCGCGTGGGCGGTGTCACGAAAGACGAAACTGGTCGTCTGATAGATCGGTACGGCACGTGCGCCCGTGGTCGGATCTGGTGACGTACCGGCGTGGATCTGTCGTGTTTCGAATCCCCATTCGGGCATAGTGCTCTCTTTCAATTGCGTTGACGGCGAAGGTGTCACCAACGAGACGTGAGGTTTTATTTATAACAAAGACGATGGAAGTAGTCAAGTTTCATCGTGGGCGAACTCACATTGGCAAAGAAATCGACACGGCGAAACGTTCGCACGCACCGTTATCGACGTCGGCAGTAGTTAACTCGGGGAGTCGTCGCGAAGTCTATACGTAGTGATGTGCTCCTCCGCTCGCCGATCGAGATGAAGGCCAATGTCTTGAATTGACATGTTCAGGCTCTGGGCGCAACGAATCAGTCGCTCTTTGAACACGGTCTGCGCGTACTCCCGGACCTGCTCTCCGCAGGCGAACACCAACTCCTCTTCGATTCGATGAATCTGGCGCTCAATCGCGGAGAAGAGTTGTCCCGCAATCTCGAGAAGGCGTTCGACGTCGTCCTGCAGACTCGCTTCGACCTCTACGGGTTCACGCAGCGAAACGTCGTGCAACAGAGCGCCCTCACCATCGTCCCGCGACTCAAAGCTCGTCGATAGCATCCTTCACCCTTTCTCCCACCTGCTTGAGGTGGCCCTTATGTTGATCGTTGGCACCAGCGCTTTCGAGGTCTCGATTTCCGGTGACCCGTCCGGTGACCTCTTTCGTCTTACCTTTCGAAATTTGCAACATATTCTTCGCTCTGTTCAGTAGTTTCATGTTCCTCCTCGATCACTTCCGGACGACATCTGTCTTTCGGATTCGCTGCTGGCCACTCCGGATTCGATAGAACGCGACATCAGTCGCGGCGTATACGTACCGGAACAACGGTGACCACCCGAGCAGAAACGCACGACGGAAGAGTCAATTGATGAAGATTGCGACGAGACGGTATACGAAGAATCCTGTGCAAACGGATCAACGAAGTGAACGGTACGAGCGCCGAAACCATCGCGACTCGCAGTGACCGACTGGTCGATGGCACTGTCAGCGACGGCGGTCAGGTCGACGATGACGCCGAGCGCTGCGGCAATGTCTCTCGGGACCAGTCCAGGTATTCTCACCACTCGTTCCTTCGAACGGGCCCAACACAGTCAGGCGCGAAGGAAGCGGGATCTGGACTTCTGTTTGAACTGTACCAGAAGCGGGACAGATTCACGTCGACGCGAATCGTCAGTCGACACAACTTCTTCGCAATTCGCGGTGCGACCGATTGAGACTTCGACGAGGAGTGACGGTGCGTCATCGAAACCGAATTCGCTGTGTGGTGTCGACGCGGTCACTCGCGAAGTATTACGTGCGCTGCGGCGCGACCCACTCGTCGAGGTCGTTCGAATTCAATGCCTTGTTCACGACGCGCGTGGCGAGTGCGGTGAGGCCCTCGTTGTGGTTGCGGGCGTGTGATCGCAAGCGATTGAAGGCTTCGTCCATATTGCAGTTCGCCAATTCGGAGATCATCCCTTTTGCCTGTTCGATTATGATTCGACTGTTGAGGGCGTTACTCAATTGAATGTTCAGTGCGTCGGAATCTATTGTCGAGCGGTGCTGAAGTATGGCGATTGTCGCCACGTCGGCGAGACCTTGGGCCACAATCACGTCGTCATCCGTGAGTGATCCTTGATGCGTCCGAAAGAGGTTGAGCGCGCCAATCGTGCGCCCCCGCAGGCGCATGGGCAGACTGTGCACCGCTCGGAAACCCAGAGCGAGGGCTCGCGGCGTGAATAATGGCCAACGTCCATCGGCTTCGCGGAGTTCGTGATTCGTGATGGCGAGACCGTCGCGATAGCAGTCAACACACGGCCCCTCGTTCGTTTGAATTTGAAACAACTCGAGTACCGTCATCGACTCACTCGACGAAGCCACGAACTGCAGTTCCCCCATCGGTGAAGCGAGCATGACGCCCGCGGCATCGACGTCGACGGCCTCCACGCAGCGTTGGGTCAAGACGGAGAGCACGTCAATGATGTCGTAGTCGTCGACCAAATTGTCGGCCAACTCTACGAGCGTCGCAATTAATAGTGACTCTCTATTCATCGACCCCCCTGCCTCTCAACCGATCGCAATCAAGTAACGGCCCCAGTTCGTCGGTCCATTTGAAGCGAATTTTATCACTCATCACGCCCACCCGCGACGTCGTCAATCCATTCTCTGGAATCCGGGGCGAGGCGTGTCGTACCTGTTACGACGCGCTCCGCGAGATCTGAGAGCTGACTTCCGATTCCAAATGCGTGCGCGCGCAAGAGCACGAGCGCGTCCTTCACCGACATCGAACCCTGGATCGCCAGCATTCCCGCCGCCTGATGGACTCGAAAATCGAGCATCGAGGCGCCGTTTAATTCTCCGACGAGGCCGCCCGGGGAACCACCCGCCTGCTCGGCCAGTATCGCCCGACTGATCACCGACGCCATGAGATACGCGTCGGACGCCTGACCTGCGTCCAGCGGTCCCGGACGATTGCGAAAGAGGCTCAGTGCTCCGAATCGGATCGCTCCGAGTCGAACCGGATAGCCAAAGACTGCTCGAGCACCCAGGGCGACGGCTTCGGGTCTGTAGGTACTCCAAGTGGCATCTGACGCCGCGAGTAGGTCGGTGTCTTCGATGACGTCGCCTCGACTGGCGTCGACCGCCGGTCCTTCGCCCAAAGCAATTTCGAGGTCCATCAGAGCGCTCGCGGAGTGGTTACTCGTACACAAGGACATCAGATCTTCATCATTACTGATCAGAGCGATGGCGGCTCCGTCAAGCGCCATGAACTCCGCCGCCACCGCGCAGAGCGCGACACCATCGGAGCCCGCATGTTCAACTCGATCCATGATCGCGTAGATATCGAGCAGACGAGGAACGGTCACGTGAATTCCGGATTCACTCGCGTGACGACGATATTCGAAGTGTCGGTTCTGCCATTTTTTGATCTCCTCGCACTGCGTCGATGCCTAAGGCATGCATGGTTGGTCCTACGTCGCCGACAAGGATCAAGGGGGGCTTGATCCTTGTCGGCGAGAACTGCGCAGCACTCGCTGAACGTCATTCGGATCTACTGCTTGAATGCGTCCTTTACTTTCTCGCCAGCCTGCTTGAAGTTGCCATTCATCTGGTCGACGTTCCCTTCGGCCTCAAGTTGGGGGTCCCCAGCGGTCTTGCCGACCGACTCTTCGACCTTGCCTTTTGCTACTTGGGCCATGTTCTTGGCCTTGTCCTTTTTGCTCATCGTCACTCCATGTCTCGTTGAAAGATTGCTCTTTCATTGTCGTTACATCGTGTACGTCGACCAGTCGCGGGCGAATCCACTGCGCGTCGCGCCAACTCTTCAACGTCTGACCAGAAAAACGATAAGAACGATTACGAGAATCAAGACAACCGTCCCGCCTCCTATATACACGCCAAACACTCCATTCTGAGTTGGTGGGACTGCGGTTGAGGCGAGACCCCTCGTTCAGCGATCCTCGTTTTGGAACTGTTCTTTGTCGACGATGTGCGCATGGGTCGGACGTCGCTATTTCGCGTCTTCGTGAACGGAACTCGTATTTCCCGAAGTGTCAACGACTTGACGGTCGAGCGTGTGGCGGGGACTTCGCTCCGGGCCTCTCGACACCGCGAAGACGATCGCCGAAACGACGAATCCAAAGGCGCCGGCGATCATGAGAATGACACCCACGGTGGAGAGACGAAAGCCCGTACCTTGATACGTAACGGCCCAATACATAATCGCGCCCGCCGCAGCGGCGATTGCGCTGAGCACCATTCCTGGAAGACCCATGTCAAACCCTCTTCTAACTGCCTGACCAAATGTCAGGTGAGAAGGATGCGAGGTCTTGACGTCCTAGGAGCAGAGTAACACCCCGAGTGACTTCACCATTCGCACAACCGGACGCGCTCAGAGTGATTGGGGCGGCGAGAACTTCCGTGGGTCAATCGAAAAGCGCACACTGATCTCGTTGAACGCACTCGAGGTCGTCAGGGGAAATCCGGAGCGGCGAAATACCGACAACATGTCGTGATTGGACGACATCGTCTCGGCACTGAAGTCCGTGATCCCTCGTTCCCAGGCTGCCCCGGCAAGCGCGTTGAGGAGTCGGTGACCGAGGCCCAGGTGCTGATAGTCATCGCGCACCACGAAGGCAACCTCGGCGGTGCTCGATTCGGGATATCGGTCGTAGCGTCCTACGGCGACGAGGTGGTCACCGTCGACAACCACGAGCGCCAATCGGTTGACGTAGTCAACCTGTGTGAAATGTTTCACTTCGGCGCTGGAGAGCACGGGGTGGAGCGAGAAATAGCGCCGGTAGATCGAGTCAAATGAAAGGTGGGTATGGAATTCCACGAGTTTCTCGGCGTCGTCACCGCGAATCGGCCGAAGGTGCAGAGTTACGCCGTTGGCGACTTCGAAGTCGGCCATCAACTCCTTTGGAAATTGCCCCGGCAGCATCTGTTCACAATTCGATGTCGGGAGCGATGTCATATGTATATCTTGTTCGCCCACGAATCACGGGGCTTAGAGACAAAAGTCATTTTCGCGCCCTCCGAATCGTTCCCGCCGTTCGGGGTTCGTGTCGGTGTTGCTCTGAGGAGGGACGTTCGACCCTGTCGCCCAAGAAGAAAATGTCCATAGGGTCGATTTCGTGTCCGCCATTTTTCGAGACGGCTCACCGACCATTAAGGAGCTGTAACCATGAAAGCACTTGTCTACAAGGGTCCGGGCCAAAAGAGTTGGGAAGATGTTGCCGATCCCGTGATTCAAAAGCCCACCGACGTCATCGTCAAGATGATCGCCACCACTATTTGCGGTACCGACTTGCACATTCTCAAGGGTGACGTGCCCGAGGTCGAAGTTGGCCGAATCCTGGGACACGAAGGGATCGGCGTCATCACGGAGATTGGCGCGGGCGTCACCCAACTGGCCGTGGGGGACAAGGTGATCTTGTCCTGCGTGAGTTCGTGCGGTCGCTGTTCCAACTGTCGAGAGGGTCTCTTCGGTCACTGTCTCGACCCCGAAGGCATTGCAGGAATTGGATGGATCTTCGGGTACATGATCGACGGCACCCAGGCCGAGTTGGTTCGTGTCCCGTTCGCGGAGAACTCGGTCTACGAGATGCCAGAGAGCCTGTCGGAATCCGAGGGCATCCTCCTGTCGGATATCTTGCCGACCGGTTTCGAGATCGGCGTGCAGTACGGCGACGTGAATCCGGGCGACGTGGTCGCGGTCATTGGCTCCGGTCCGGTTGGACTCGCGGCGGTGACGACGGCCCGACTGTACGGTCCGTCCAAGATCATCGCGATCGACCTCGACGACAGTCGTCTGAAGCGCGCGTCGGACTTTGGCGCGACTGACACCGTCAACTCTGGCGACAAGGACTGGAAAGAGCAGGTCCTTGCGCTCACGGACGGCCAAGGCGTCGACGTCGCAATCGAGGCCGTGGGCGTCCCCCTGACGTTCACCATGGCGACCGAGATCGTTCGACCTGGCGGAAGCGTCGCGAACATCGGCGTACACGGAAAGCCGGTGGAGTTGGCACTGAACGAGCTTTGGATCAAGAACATCGACATCTCGATGGGACTCGTGAACACGAACACGCTCGCGATGCTTTTGAAGCTCGTGACCCAGAAGCAGTTGCCCGTCGAGAGTTTCGTGACACACGAATTCTCCTTCGATCAGATTCTTCAGGCGTATGACGTGTTCGAAAACGCTGCGCAACACGACGCGCTGAAGGTCCTCATTCACTAAGTGGACGCCACCACATGACGACGAACTGTCGTCATGTGGTGGCGGACGTGCGCGCACCATCCCACGCTCGTTGATTGAATGGCGTTACGTCAAATGCATTCAACTCTTTTTACTGAGACAGTGGAAACCCGAATCTCCGTGAGCCAGCACTAGGCTTTGTACGCGTTTCGGTTGACAGTACCAATTGATCGCCGATCAGGAGTGTGATGGTTAGTGCGAAGCGACATCCGTCGGAAGAGAGTGACCAGCTCCGCGACTTAAAACTCACCTGCATGGACAACCTTCTGGCCACCACGGAAGCGCGCCTCTATTTCAAGGACCTGGAGAGCCGATTTCTCTTGGTCTCCGCCGGTTGTGACGCGACCGTGCCCTCGGGTCACGCACTGGACGAGCTCATCGGTAAGACGGACTTCGACTTCTACAGCCAAGAACACGCCGCAGCAGCCTTTGAGGATGAGCGCCAGATCATTCGTAACGGTGAACCGATCGTGGGGAAACTCGAGCGCGAGACGTTTGTCGACCGAGCCGATGCCTGGGCGTCGACCAGCAAGATGGCGCTCCGCGATAAGCGTGGACAGATCATCGGCACGTTCGGGATTACTCGTGATGTCACTGCGCAGATCAAGGCGGAGAACGCTCTGGCGTACCAAGTGCTGCACGATCCGGTGACCGGTCTCGTGAACCGATTTGCCCTTTTGGACCGACTCGCGCAGGCTCTTACGGCGATGGAACGCCTACCGGGTCGAGTCGCGGTTCTCTTTGTGGACATTGATCACTTCAAGGAAGTCAACGATTCCTTCGGCCACGACGCCGGCGACCAAGTGCTCGCCGAGGTCGGGCGCCGACTCTCGCGCTTCTCACGACACTCCGACACCGCAGCTCGCCTTGGCGGCGATGAGTTTGTCGTGCTCTGCACACTATTGAGCGACGACGACGATATGACGCTCATCGCTGGTCGCATTGTCGAGGGGGTTCGCGCCACCTACATCAGGGAGGGACGTGATCTCTCCGTCACGTGCAGCGTGGGAATCGCCTTCACGAGCGATCCCTTCGCCGAGCCCGAGCAACTGATCCGCGACGCCGACGAGGCCATGTACGAGGCGAAGGCATCGGGACGCGACTGCCACCGCGTTTTCGATTCGTCGCTGCACACCGCGTCGTCAGCGAACCGCCTAAAGGTCGACCTTGCGCGCGCAATTGATTCCGGAGAGATGTTCCTGCTCTACCAGCCCCTCTTCTCACTCCAGGATAAGACGCTCGTAGGCGTCGAGGCGCTCGTGCGCTGGCGCCATCCAGAACGCGGGGTGGTGCCTCCGGACGAGTTCATTCCTTTTGCCGAACAGCACGGGTTGATCGGGAGGATTGATTCCTTCGTCTTAGATGAGGCCTGTCGCCAACTGGCCGAGTGGATCTACCGCGACGGCTGGCCAATTGGTTTCACCATGGCGGTCAACGTTTCAGGGCGTGAGCTCGCGGAGACCGGGTTCGCGGGCGTCGTTGCGGAGGCGATCCGTCGCCATGCAATCGCGCCAGAGCGGCTCTGTCTTGAAATAACTGAGACCGCGTTCGTCGCGGGATGGGGTGAGATTCAAGAGACCCTGACGGCCTTGTCGTCACTCGGAGTGCGCATCGCCCTGGACGACTTCGGAACCGGTTACTCCTCGCTGGCGCATTTGCAACGAATGAAAGTTGACATCTTGAAGATCGACCGAAGTTTCGTTGAGCAGATTGGCACGAGCGAGCGCGACCGTGCGATCGTCGCCGCAGTGACGGCAATGTCGCACGCGCTCGGCATATCTGTGGTCGGCGAAGGCGTAGAAACGGATCACCAACTCGACACGCTCGCGGGGCTGGACTGCGACCAGGGACAAGGGTTCCTTTTGGCGCGACCGATGTCGGCGGAGTCAGTTGTCGCGCTGACGGGCTGATGTCTGCCACGTCAGAAAAGCACGCCGGGATCGATTTCGACTCAATGGGCTGGCGCGTTCCACCCTTGGGCTGGCCGAGCAGTATCGCAAATGTCCCGTTCATACTCTCGGCCGGGGCGAGAACCGATTCGCCTTCGTCTTGGCTAGAAGGCTCGAATTGTCAGCGCTTCGCGTTCGGAGTTCTTTCTCTGTTTGATCTGAATTGCCCACCTCTGCGTTCGTCGAATCTTTGGGAAGAAAACGAGTTCACCACTGTCGTGAGTGAACCAGAGCCGCTCGACCTCGCTTTTTCAACTTTTCCGACGAAACCTACGGAGCGCACCTTGGCATCTATATGGCGCCAAACGAAGTTCTTCACCTTGCCCAGGAAATTGGAAAACCTGCAGTGTGGACTTTCGAAGATTTTTCGATGCGATCTCGATACTCGACAGTCATTGGCTTCAAAAAGGTTCAAGGCAGTTAGTTGACAGTTGCACTCTGAGGCCCGACGCGACAGATTGGCTGCCAGGCATTGGAGTCTGGAACCCTACGCCGAACGAGATTACGAAGAGCCTTCGGCTTTCTATTATCTCTAGATGACTGCCGACGGCGACGTACCGAATATTGATCAGGTTCGAGTCCGGCCTGGCAGGTCTCGCGACGCCTCTTCCTTACGAGAACTCGCTAGAGATTCGTACCTTCAATATGTGGAAACTGAAAGTAGTGAACCGGAACCGATGAAGACCGACTACTTGGCTGCGATAGAACGAGGTCCTACATGGGTCGCCGAACTTCGGGACGAAATTGCGGGATTCCTCGTTTTAGAGTCGTACCCCGATTATCTACTCTTGGACAATATTGCGGTAGCGAAGAGACTGCGCGGCTATGGGATTGGGCGGCTTCTCATGGACTGGTCTGAATCTCGCGCACTCGAACTAGGCCTCTTCGAGATTCGTCTCTACACCGGAGCGGTGATGACTCAGAATTGTCATTACTACATTCGTCGTGGTTATACCCAACTGGAGGAGGACGGGAATGTTCGCACTGATGAAGTGCTCGCGAAGTCGATCGTCGCGTGACAGGGCGACCGCCATCATCTTGACCGGGATGCTCGTGTTCGGTGGAGTGGCGTTCGTCTCGCCGGGGCCGGCCAGCGCGAGTGGGGCGTCGAACACATTTACATTCAAGGGTGCCTACAGTGGAACGCTCAAACTGACACCTTCGTCCTTCAACTGTTCCTTCGGTAAGACGTACAGTGGCAAGGGGTTCCTCGTGACCCTCTCGCACATGAAGGGAACCATCAGCGGCGCAGGCAGCGGTGCTTGGGCCATGTCGGCGTATCCTTCCAAAAAGGGGACGACTCACGTGGGCGTGGCAGACGTGCACTCACTCACCGATTCGTCGTTTCAGAGCAGTGGCTCTCCGATTATCTCTTTTCTCGAAACATCCGGAAGCATTACGTACAAGGGGTCAACGGGCTCGATCGACATGACGGTCAAATATCACGCCGTGGGAAGCACAACGTATGGCAAAGTTGCGACGGTCACCGGGAGCTGGAACTGCGGCTCCTGACGCTGCGCTGACCCTGACTGCGCTGCTCGCTGCAATCGATCACTTCGCACCGAAGCATTGGATATGTCCTGTTTACCTAGAGCAAAGGGCCGACGGCGACTTTGGTACTGGTGTGACCATGATTTTCAAAATGATGGGTGGCAGTGCGGAGGGCTGGGAAAAAGTAATGACGCGACGGATCAGGTCGGACGCCGTATATTTCCAACGTCGAAAGCGGAAGGTACGGATAGCCTGGATGTTACATGTAACTTGACAATTCTGGTGTTACCTGTAACAATCGGCGTATGCCAACATCGAAGAAGAAGCCAACCACCAAGTTTCGAGTTCAGGCTCATCGAGAGCGGCTCCGCGCTCAAGGACTGCGCCCCGTTCAGATTTGGGTGCCGGACGTGCGCTCTAAGGAGTTTGTGCGACAAGCGCATCTGCAGTCGTTGGCCGTAGCTCAATCCGAGCACGCAGGAGAAGATCAGGGATTCATCGACGAAATCAGCGATGACCTTTGATGAGGCGCGGAGAGATTTGGACTGCCGCGGGTGGTCCGGCGTACCTCGGAAAACCACGACCCGTCGTCATTGTCCAGGACGATCGTTTTGACAGCACTGACTCAGTGACCGTCTGTGCCTTCACGACGGACTCTACCGAGGCGCCGTTGTTTCGTCTTCCCATTGGCCCCACGACGACCAACGGGTTGAGCGAACCATGCAGCCTCATGGTCGACAAAATCACGACCGTGCGCCGGTCGAATTTAGGCCGAATCGTTGGCCAGCTTTCGCGCGAGGACCAAGTTCGCCTTGACAGATCTGTCGTGGTGTTTCTTGGTTTAGGTGGATGAAGAGCGATTTGTCCGCAGGGTGGTCAGTCGTGCCATGACATTCCACGATGTGCAAGGGCCCTGCCACCGAACTGCAGGTTGGGCGCACTCAAACAGATTGAGCGTCGAGCCGCACGATTCTCACGAGGGGCGCATGGTCCCTTCGCGTAGGTAGCGCGCGTGCCACGAAAGCGACTCCTCGATCAAGTGCGGGGTGTGCTTGCCGGGGGCCGTGGCGCTCGCGCGATCGAAATAGTCCTGCAGCATTGGCCGGTAGTCGGGGTGCGCGCAGTTGTCGATGATCTTTTGAGCACGCCGACGCGGCGCCAGTCCGCGCAGGTCCGCGACGCCCCATTCGGTGATGACGACGTGCACATCGTGCTCGGTGTGGTCCACGTGGCTGACCATCGGCACTATTGAGGAGATCGCGCCGTTCTTGGCGGTCGAGGGCGTGAGGAACATCGCAATGTAGGCGTTGCGGGCGAAGTCACCCGAGCCGCCGATGCCGTTCATGATGCTTGAGCCCATGACGTGGGTGGAGTTGATGTTGCCGTAGATGTCGGCCTCGATGGCGCCGTTCATCGCCAAACACCCGAGCCGGCGTATGACCTCGGGGTGATTGCTGATCTCTTGAGGTCGAAGGATGATCCGGTCTCGGTACTCAGCAATGTTGGCGTGCAGGTCCGCCGAGCCCTCCTCACTGAGCGAGAAGGCGGTCGCCGAAACGGTGCTCATCGTGCCCGAGTTCAACAATGCAAGCATGCCGTCCTGGATGACCTCGGTGTACGCAGTCAGCGGACGGAACGGCCCGCCGTCGAGTCCGCGAAGGACGGCATTGGCGATGTTGCCCACACCCGACTGCAGGGGCAAGAGCGACGCGAGCAGGCGCCCGCCCTTCACTTCGTGGGCCAGGAACTCCAAGAGGTGTTCGGCGATTCGCTGCGAAGTGTCGTCGACTGGTTTGAACGCCGTATTGCGATCGGGGGAGTTCGTCTCGACGACGGCCACAATCTTCTCTGGTGGGCAGTGCAGGTAGGGAACGCCGATGCGGTCCGACGCCTGGATGATTTGAATAGGCCTGCGAAATGGCGGGAGCGCTGTGCCGTAATAGATGTCGTGCATCCCCTCGAGCGCGGCGGGCTGCCACGTGTTCACCTCGAGGATGACGCGGTCGGCCATGTCAATCCACGTCTTGTTGTTGCCGACCGAGGACGACGGAATCAGTTCGCCGTCCGCGGTGATACCGGACACCTCGATGACCGCGACGTCGAGGTGTCCGAAGGCGCCCTCCCAGACCATCTGCGCGACGTGCGAGAGATGCATATCGAGGTAGTCGAGGAGTCCGGCATTTATCTTGGCGCGACTCACCGGGTCAGACTGGTACGGCATGCGCATGTCGATCGCGTCGACTGCCGCGAGCGCACCGTCAAGCTCGGGAGCCGTCGACGCCCCCGTCCAGACACTCACCGCGAAACGCTCACCTCGTGTGGCCGCGTCTTCGACTCGTCGCACGAGAGCCCCAGGTACCTTCTTGGGATAGCCCGCCCCCGTGAAGCCGCTCATCCCGACATTGTCGCCCGGTCGTATGAATTCTGCGGCTTCGTCGGGCGACATGACCCGACCAAGAATTGACGCACTCCTGATTCGAGATTTGTCAGCGGGGGTCACTTCGAAAGCCTAACGGTGTCGGATTTCTCGCTTAGCCCTCCTCGCCAATGAGTGGGGAGTCTGTCATGACGGACGGCCCTTCCCTTCCCAACGGAGGTTTTGGCTGACCCGGGTTGACTGTTGTGGGCCCTGAGGCTCCGGTCACGAGTTGAATCGGAAGCCGAACCGACCATCATCAAAGGAGTCGTAGCATGCCGTCTATGAATATCATCGTGACCTCATTGAAGGGGGGTGTCGGGAAGTCGACGTCCTCGATTTACTTGTGCGCCGCTGCGGTCGCGCGGGGATACGACCCCGTCACGCTCATCGACGCCGACCCGCAGGCGTCGTCGGCCGAGTGGCTTGAAACGTGGCCCCTTCCTGGCATAACTGTCGTCGAGGCCCCGTCTGAACGTACCGCGACTCGGGCCATGGGGCGAGTCGACGGCCTGGCAATCGTCGACACGCCACCGGGTAACGAGCGGGTTACTCAGTCGGTTGTCGCCCTCGCCAACGCCGTAGTCGTGCCGACACGCGCCGGAGGAGTTGAGTACTCGCGTGTTCTCGCCACGCTCGAGCTCATCCCCACTCGGATACCGCGAGGCGTCGTGATCTGCGCCGCGCGACTGGGCACGAATGACCTCGAAGCGGCGATTGCTTGGTGGAAGGAACAGAAAGTGGAGCTTTGGGGAGTGATTCCCGAGCGCGTCGGCATTGCCGCGGGACCCGAAGCGCGCCTCAGCCCCGAGGGCCTTGAGGGTTACGACGCGGTGCTTCGCCGAGCGATGCGCGGCTGGAACTAATACACCTGGCGTTCGAGAGATCAGCGGATGTTTGAGCGGAGTGAGCTCCATGCAGACGCCATTCGTTCGATCCGGAAGTTCCTTGGAATTCAGCTTCTCCGCACGATGGACGTACGTGGAGCCCCACTCGGCTGCGTCCACGGGTGAGTCGCTCGAGTTCGATACGAAATACCTGTATCGCTTCAATTCGGATTCTGCGTGGTCGTTGTTGATGAGACCTGATTGAAGAGAGCGTCAACGGCTCGCGCCATTGTTTCGTGCGCAACCTGTTTCGGGTGAAACGATTCGTTGGCCGCAACGTTCGCCACGAAGACGATTCCTTCGTACGAGGGACACGTAACGAAGGACCGTAGCGAAAGAAGGTGCGCTAAGTCGAAGTGACAGTTCTCGACGACCGTCGTCAGCGGCGAACCCACGGAAACTCGAAGAGCATTGATGTCGGATCGCCCACTGATAGCGAGGTTGCAGGGAATCGCGGCGGCCTTCGTGATGCTGTCGACGTCAACCAGTCGAATATTGTCTCCGAGTGCGCTCACGTTACTGACTGCACTTGCGATGGCGGCGTTCAATTCGCTCTCCACCCGATTGAACTCTGAGATCTGATTCGCTGAATAACCAATGTTCAGTTGTGCGGATTTCACTTTGAACAGCGAGGAAAGACTGAGTCCGCGCGCGACGGGACAGAACGCGGGAGGGCTTTCGGTGAACAGTTGCGGGTAGTTCAGTACCGCCAACTCAGTATTCGGTGCGTGAACGAAGATCTGCTCGTAGAGGTGTTCAAGCGTGGCCACTTCTTTGGAAGTTCCGCTCGTAACGGCGAAGTGGGAATTCGCACTCGCGAGGTACTCGTCACACGTTGTGCCCTCACGTACGACGCCCGATTGCGTGTAGCTCCTCGTCGTGCGATGGACGTTGACGCTCGCTCGGAGGTCCAAGCACGCGAGCAGGACATTTGAGAAATGAAGATCGTCGCCTCCGGCAGTCACCGTGACCCAACGCGTTGCTGACGACAGTGCACTGAGTTGGGCGGGCTCGCCGTTCTCTCCTTTCAAAAGGTCCTTTGACGTGGCGCCAGAGCAGGCAACAAAGCCACCGGACCCGTAGGTTTCAAATTGACCAAGATCTATGTTGAGGCTCGCCGCCACCAAGACGGGATACGCCGTCACGCTTCGATGACATCCGTCATTATTCGAGGGAGAAATGTACGTCGTTGCGTTGGACTGCAGGCCTTCCCCAGATGCGTAGGAATCTCCGAGTGCCACATATTCTGAGGACACCGCAACGTGATCGTTCATGCCCGCAACCGAGACGGTGCCGAGACTCATTGGAATTGTCGCCAAGAGGCCGCACGTCGTGATGACTTTGAGAACTCTCAGAAAAGGGCTGGTCGTCTCGCGCATTGATTTACACATTCTCCGATGAAACAGTTCAAGACGATATAACCAACCACAGTACGGTGAACCCCGTCAGTCACTTGGTCTCCAGTGCTTGGAATCAGAACCGAGACGTCAGATCCTCGAAATGGGGGGAGGGTTCGTCAAATTGGGCCCAGAACCCTCGTTCCCCAAACCATTGATTCCCGTCACTCCTCAATACCGTAACTAATCACCCGGTTTGGATGGATGAGTATGGTCGATTTTCGCGAATCCTCGTGCGGAACCGATGCAGCCGTTCCGCACTTCTATCATTCTTGGTTTCCACGGTTCAACTGAATCAAGGTCATCTACAACGAACGCCACTGGACCGTTTGCGACGACATTCTTGTACTTCTGTGAATCACCCATGTTCAAGTCGCCAATCTCGAACGTGCCGGTTTCTGCGACGAAGGTGAAGACAACGGGGTTGTTTTGGAGCGTTCCGTCGGGACGTAACGTAGCCAGGCGACCGAGACGCTGACCCTTGAGATATTTGATCTGGCAGTAGTAAATTCCGCCATGACCTCTCCCTAGTTGCCGTTGGACCCAGCGTAGGGGGACGAATTTGAACTCGCCGTATGCGCCACCGTTTTCAGATGTTCTAGAAAATTTGAAGTCGTGGCGAGACGATTGGCTAGACCTACGTTCAGTTCAAAGGAAGGGCATTGTTGAACGTCGCGGGGCCGAATGGCACGATCAACGACAGCGCGCATCTCTCTCGTTGCACCACGTGAGGTTCTATGCTCAAGCCCTAGGTATGGAGATTAGGACCATGAGCATTAAGAGGTTCGGCACGGCAAGCATCGGGGTTGTGATGTTCATGAGCGGTGCTCTGATTCTCTGGGGTTCCGGTAGCGCCGGTGCGGCCACGAAGGGGGATCGTGAGGCGGCCGCCGCAGCCAAGTCGGATTTGAGAGCGGAGGCGTTTTCGCTTGCGGGACTCGTATCCCAATTGAACTATGGGGGCTACTCCACGACCGAGGCGAATTACGGTGCTGAGCACTCGGGTGCCAACTGGAACCACGAAGCCCTCCTCTCCGCCAAGGAAAACCTGGGTACCAAAGCATTCTCAAGAAGGGGTCTTATTCAACGGTTGGAGATCGCCAAATTTACTGCTGGCCAAGCCTCTTACGGAGTAGCGCACTGCGGAGCCAATTGGAATACCGAGGCGTACGAGGCGGCCAAGCAGAGCCTCGAGGCCTTGAAAGTCTCCAAGAACGTGCTCATTCGTCAATTGGAATCCAGTGGGTTCACGGCGGCCCAAGCCACGTACGGAGCTGACAAGGCGTATTAGTCGGGCCGCTCCAACAGGCCCCTACAACCGATTCTTGAGTGCGGCGACGTGTCCGTTGACTCCAATCGTCGCATCGCGTCCCGAGGTGGTCGCCGACTTGAACTCAGCGCCAAGGAGTTCGCGGTTCTCGAGTGCTTCCTTTCGTCAAAGGAGCGAGTGGTCTTATCCGACGAACTGCTCGAGCGGGGCTGGGATGAGTTTGTCGATCCTTACACCACCACCGTGAAGACGACGATTCGACGACTCCGCATCAAGTTTGGTACCCCGCCGATCATCCACACCGTTCGAGAGGGCGGCTACCGGATTGGAGAATCATGAAGAAACTGCGCGAAAAGTTCATTCTGCTCCTCCAACTTCGGCGCCATCCGTTGCGCGTACAACTCACCGCGCTCTACGCCGGACTCTTCGTCGCCCTGGTCGCCGCAGTGCTCGGAGTTTCGGGCCTCCTGGTGGGTCACGGCGTGCAGGTGGCTCCTGGCACGTCCATAGGATCGCACCGACTCGTTACTGTCCACAACTTTGACGTGCTTCCCGCGATTGTGGGGCTCGTTGTCGTACTTATCGGGCTTTGGCTCGCCTGGTTGATTGCGGGACGGCTCTAGCGACCGCTACGCACTATGAACGCGACGGCCCGGGAGATCTCGGCCTCGAATCTTCATCGGCGCCTCGCACTCGCTGGTCCCGAAGACGAACTCTCCGATCTTGGCAGGACGCTCGACGATCTCTTTGGGCGACTCGATGCCTCGTTCGAATCCCAGCGCCACTTCGTGGCGAACGCCTCGCACGAACTGCGTACGCCACTGGCGGGTCAGCGGACGCTACTGCAGGTGGCGCTCGCCGACGTCGGCGCCACGGCCGAGGGCTTGCGGGCGACGTGCGAAGAGGCGCTGCAGCTCGGCGAGCAACAAGAACTCCTCATCGATTCCCTCCTAACCCTGGCAACCAGCGAGAGCGGCGTCGAGCAGTGGATAACGTTCGACTTAGGGGAGGTTACCGAGAACGTACTCCTTAGCCGCGCGCACGAAGCGGAGCGTCGGGGGATCAGCATCAACGCTCGTGTCGCGGCTGCGCCAGCACTGGGCGACCCCATACTGGTCGAGAGTCTGGTGACGAACCTCGTCGACAACGCACTGCGGCACAACGTGAGCGGAGGAAACGTCGAGGTCCCGACGGTGGCCGCGCCGGGGCGAGCAACCCTCTCGGAGCACAACACCGGTCCGGTCATCTCGTCTGACGAGGTCGAGCGGCTGTTCCAACCCTTACAGCAGATGGGCGGCGAGCGCGTGAGCCATACGAATGGGCATGGTCTCGGTCTCTCCATCGTCAGGGCAATTGCTCGAGCGCACGGAGCCATCATCACTGCGATACCCCGAAGCGAAGGTGGACTCGATGTCACTTTCACTTCAGTAAAAGTTGACGTCATAACGTGAATTGATCGGTGAACCTTTGTAAAGCATCACCCGAATCTGTTTTGACAAGAAACAGCCGAATGTTCACAACCATTAGTGGGCTGCCCGGGCCTCGATCCCGCCACCTTGGGATTAAAAGAAACAGGGTGTCCATCTCACCGGAGTTGAGGTTCCCGCTTGGAGGATTTGCGGGTTCGTGATTGCACAACTGGACGCCGGCGACGTTATGCTATGAGATATCAGAGCAAGGAGGTGCCGTGATGGCGAAAGTAGCAGCTCAACTTTTAAGGACCGCGCGTCGCGGCAGCGGCTTGACTCAGCGCGCTTTGGCGGGTCGAGCTCGGGTATGTGGGTCAGCCATCGCTGATGTGGAGCGTTCCGCGCACGATCCAGGCACGGGGTCACTCGAACACCTTCTCGAGGCCACCGGCCATCGGCTCTGCGCACTTCCCACGTCCAGCTATCCGGTCGCAGTGTGGGCCGATTCGATCTATCGCGAGCTGGGCTCTGAGCGGAGCAGTCACAAGGTGGCTTTCCGGGCTCTCATAGGTCTGAGTGACGAGTTGGCGGCGGCAACCAAGCCATTGCGCGTCGCTTTGTGTGTGGCAGTTCCGCCACCGTGCGGCGATGAGCGCTACGACGCCGCGATAGCGGGACTCGTCGAGCACTACCTGACCAAGGATCGTCTACCTGTTCCCGAGTGGGTTGACCAGCCCTCGCGCACCTTGACTGAGAAGTGGGAGGCGTCCCTCTACGCCGAGCGGTCAGAGATCCCCGAAGCACTCGCGCGTCACGGAGTTTGGCTGTCCGAGTCGGATCTCGCCAGTGTCTGATCCTCAGCTCTCACCAGACGACGTTCGTAACGCTCTCGACGAACTTGTTGACGAACTCATCGAGCGTGGTGCCTCGTCGCACATTTGCGTTGTTGGTGGCGCCGGCGTCATGATCCAGGCGGGTCGAGAGACGCTGTCACGCGACATCGATGCGCTGTACTCGCCGTCGCCGCAAATCGACGAGGCCATTCGTTCGGTCGCGATGTCCAATAATTGGGTCGAGACGTGGCTCAACGACGCCGTCAATATGTACTCGAGCCACTTCGACAACGACGAGGACTAGGAAATTCATATCGCTCGTGCGGGGGTGACCGTGAGTGTCGCGAAATGCCCTCTCTTGCTTGCCATGAAGCTTCTTGCTGGTCGGTCCCGTGACATTGACGACATATCCCTCTTGTTAGCGGCGTGCGGCATCACCAAGCGCCAAGGAGCCCTCGATGTGTTCGATCATTACTACCCGACCGAATCCATAAAGCAGCGGGCCTTGCACATCCTCGACGATTTGCTGCCCGGCGATTAGGCGCAAGACGCAGGCGCGCAAGGACTGAGCACCGGTAAGGCTTACATCGATATTGAGTGTGCGAACATGCCGCCGATCTTCGACCCTTTCGGGCTCGAGTAATGGCGAACCTCGAGTGGCTGAATCTCAGGGTTTACTCCGGCGAGATGGACACCCCGTTAAAGGAAACCTTCAATCGGTTGCGGTGTGTCGGTCTCGTCGCGCATCTCGTTAATTTTCAAGGAAACGTGTCGTTCTGTGATGACGGAGTTGCGAAGTACGTCGCCACATCTCGGGTATCGGGGGATTGGCTCAGCAGGTTACCCACGACTTGGCAGAATGGAGGTGCTCGGCGTGGCGGGTTTGCTACCAGTCGCCGAAACCGAGTCGGGAACAGTCATTACCCAACTGAATCACTGCCGCGGGTGAGGCACTGAAGCCCCTGGACATCGTGCAGAGGTATCGGCTGTGGGAGATCTCGGGCGCCGTCTTCAACCGGGTTCGGTACAGTCGACCTGACTAGGAGATTTCCGGCAGCGTTCAGATTTCCTTGTGTTCCAGTATCCATACACAAGAAAAATCAAACAATCTTGTGTATGATAAATCCATGTACAGGAATCATGAACCAAAAGGCAGTAATCGAGGCGGACGATTCGTTAATGGTGTTAATCCAGCGTCAGACATACAGTTGGCGCCGGAGTCGTTCAGGGACTGGCCGGCGATCACCCATGAGGAACGCTATCTCGATGAAAGCGAAATCGATGACTTCGTCCCACGAGGCAAGCGCCACTCGGCGAGAGAGCCGTACTATGCGGCCGTCGTTCCAGAAATCGCCGACGTTACGACCGTCGACGTGCCCAGTGACGTACTGGCTGACGCGGCTGAGGCCGCAACTGAAATCGCCCGGTTCGACGCCGAACTGAGCGGGGAGTTCGCCAACTTCGCGGCGATACTCCTGCGATCCGAGTCGGCGTCGTCCTCTGAGATCGAAAATCTTACGGCGGGCGCGAAGTACGTCGCTCTTGCCGGCATCGGCGACGATCGCGTGGGAAGGAACGCATCGTTGATCGTTGCCAACACCGCGGCGATGGACAGAGCCCTTGAGTTGGCCGATCACATCGACGAAGACTCGATCATCGCCATGCACGCGGCCCTCTTGTCGGTGAGCCACCCTGAGTGGACGGGGCGCTGGCGCAAGGACCAGGTACGCATTGGTGGCTACTCCGTATACGACGCGAGCTTCGTACCCCCGCATCAAGACCGAGTGCCGGCGGCCATGGTGGATCTCGTCAGATTCGTCCAGCGGACCGACATCGCGACATTCGTGCACGCCGCGATTGCTCACGCCCAGTTCGAGACGATCCACCCGTTCCCTGACGGAAATGGACGTGTGGGTAGGTCACTCATTCACTCGATGTATCGACACGCGGGCCTTACTCGTAACGTGACAGTGCCGGTGTCGGCGGGCATTCTGACCGACCCCGACCAGTATTTCCAGACGTTGACCGACTACCGCAACGGCAACCCGGCACCGATCGTCAGTCTCATGTCTGTCGCTGCGTTCCGAGCCGTTGAAAACGGACGTCAACTCGCCGGCGAATTGCAAACGGTTCGGTCGAAGTGGAAGGAGCGGCTGAAGGCACGCGCTGGCTCTACAGCGGAGGGCATGTCCGATTTTGTCATGCGCCAGCCGGCGGTTGACTCGGCAGTGGTACAAAGTCAATTCGGCGTGTCGCAACAGGCGGCTGGCGTAGCGATCGGACGATTGGTCGACGCGGGTATTTTAGCGCCAGCGTCTGCGAGTCGTCGTAACCGGCGCTGGGTGGCGACGGACGTTATCGATGCGCTCGACGCATTTGCGAAACGCGCCGGGCGTCGGCAAAAGCCGTAGGTCCCAATACTCTCGGAATTTTCCTCGGGCTTTGGCCGTCTACCTGAAGTGACGAATTACGCCTTATAGATAGGTCTGTGGCCGTGCGCCATGTATTACGGAACCAAAGCAGGGGTGGTTTGCGAAACGGTGAGTAATTCGAAAACCTTCGACTTTCCTTCTGTAGCACGGCGACCGTTGGGGTCCACGAACGTGAACGTTCAATCTTTCTAAGTGGGCCGCCCGGGTCTCGATCCCGGCACCTTGGGGATCCAGCCAGGACGTACGGAGGCGTCCGTCGTTGTCCGTGTGTCCTGGTCAGAAGATTGCCAGAGTCCGCCAACGTCCGCCGATGTGCTCTCGAATGTGCTCCCCTGGCTACACGATTGGCTACACGGTGTTGGAAGCGAAATTTCCGGTGTGGTCCAAATTCGTGGATCAGACGGCATCGTGGTCGAGGTGAGAGCAGGGAGACCGCCAAGCGACGACGAAGCTCAGGGGTAGTTCCGAGGGACACTCGGGGGACCTGGGGCCACCGCCCGCACGCGCGCTAGCGCGGCGCCGGCGCCACGGGTCGACGGGGGACTTGGGGAACTTCAGAGAGCTTGGCGATGCTGGCGTGAGGGTTCACGTCGGAGGGCCGACTTGCACGATCTCCGACTGGAGGGTTGAGTCATGGATTCTGCTCTGAGACTGTGCCCTCACTCCCTGGAACCGCCCAATCCACGCTTCGAGTCTTGCAAAGCCCACGAAATGTTGCAGTAGACAGATTGGCGCCCCAGGCCGTAGTCTGGGATCATCACCTCCACCAATTCAGTGGAACGACGTAAATCCTAGAGTTACCTTCATATTCTTCATTCACAGCGCTTTTTATGCGGATGATCGGCAAATAACTACTTGTCGGCACTTATGGTCGGCGAAGGGCGGATGGAATAGCTAAAATGGGTGAGGAGATTGACGGGTACGGTCCCCAAGAACTGGCAGTGGCTCCTTCTCAGGGGACGAAGTGGTTCCAACTGAGCCGGAGTTCACTGGCTCTGCTCCTTGTAATATCAGCGGGATCAATCGCCCTTTCCTTCATGGTTCGTAACGTAGTTGCCGATCAGGAGCGCAAGATCCTTCACGAGCGCGGAGGCGAAGTTTCACTCGTGCTTAATCAGTCACTGCAGAATATCGGTACACTGCTCCCAATCGCCGGGGCCGCTGCGTCATCTGGCACGAATTCTCATTCGTCTTTTGAACTGGTTACCACGTCACTTGTTCAAAGTGGAACGGGTTCGGTGGCGGTTGCGCTCAAACACGGCGAAACGTTCAAGGTGATTGCCAAGACTGGCAACGAAGTTGTCGGACCCACCATTACGGGTTCCGAGGCGACATTGCTGCTACGGGCATCTTCAACTCACGGCCTTGACACCGGGATCATCCGCAGTGGGAATACCCGACGACTGGCCATCGCGACGAGCGCGCCGGGTGGCCTTGTCGTTATCTATGAGTCGATAATTCAAACCGCGAAAGTGACAACACCGGCAGCAGGATCACCCTTCAGCGACGTCAACGTCGCTCTCTACGCGTCCTCCCGAGCGGCGTCCTCTAATCTCGTAGTGGTCTCGGGCACCATCCCATCCGGTGAGGTCGATCGTCAATTCCTCACCGTCGGGAACGACCGTTGGCTAGTCCTCACTAGTGCCAGACAGCCGCTGGTGGGTCTAATCGCGGAGTGGTCCGTTTGGGTGTCTCTTCTGGTCGGGCTCGTAACAGCGCTCCTCATGACGGCGCTCGTCGAGGGACTTGCTCGTCGACGAACCTATGCTCTGGGTCTCGTTAGGGTGAGAACCGCGCAGTTAGAGGGAGCACTCAGCGAGCGCGGTCGTCTCCAGGAAGCCGAACAGCGAGCGCGTGAGGAAGCCGAAGAGGCCAACCAATCCAAAAACCAGTTCATCTCGCGCATGAGCCATGAGCTTCGCACGCCGCTCAACGCGGTGATCGGGTTTGGTCAACTGCTCAAACTCGGCGAGCTGACCGACGATCAACGGGACTCGGTCGATCACATCTTGAAGGGTGGACAGCACCTCCTCACGCTCATCAACGAGGTGCTGGACATCGCGCGAATCGAGACTGGCGACCTCGCTCTTTCGTCCGAGGCAGTACTGGTGAGTGATGTGCTTAACGACGTCCTGGGGCTCACCCGCTCGTTGGCGACGCAACGCACGATCCACCTCATTGGTGGCCGCGATGCGGCCTGTTCGGAGTATGTGTTCGCCGATCGTCATCGGCTCCAGCAGGTCTTGCTGAACCTGCTCTCGAACGCAGTGAAGTACAACCGCCTCGGTGGAACGGTCGCGGTGTCGTGCGAGCGCTCAGGTTCGACTCGATTACGGATCAAAGTTTCCGACACCGGCAATGGAATCCCTCAAGAGCAACTCGGACGGCTCTTCACACCCTTCGACCGACTCGGTGCTGAACGGAGCGAGATCGAAGGTACCGGGATTGGCCTTTCGTTGTCGCGACAGTTGGCCGAGGCTATGGGAGGCGTTCTCGGTGTCGAGACTGTTGTTGGCGAAGGCAGCACGTTCTGGGTTGAACTACCTCTAGCCGAACGGCCTGTCGATCGCTACGAGCGTCTCAACACCCGAGGTGGATCCGAACGCGACGACGCGCCGTCAGCGAGTCACCGTACAGTGCTCTACATCGAGGACAATCTCGCGAATGTCACCCTCGTTCAACGAATCGTCGCCCAGCGTGAGGGCGTTGAGATAATTCCTGCAATGCAGGGACGCCTTGGTCTTGAACTTGCCCGAGAGCATCTACCGGCCCTAGTCCTGCTTGATCTGCACCTACCCGACATCAGCGGTGAGGAGGTGCTCCAGCGGCTTCGCGACGACCCGGTCACGGCAAAGATTCCCGTCGTCATCGTGAGCGCTGATGCAACGCCAGGGCAAATACAACGACTGCTCAACGCTGGTGCGTTAGCGTATCTCACCAAGCCCATTGACGTCGCCGAGTTGCTTGGCATGCTTGATGATCATCTTCCAACAGAGGGTTCTTGATCCTCATCTGAGTATCGACCCGGTTTCGTGATTTCGTGCCTTCACCGTCGCACCGCATCGCTTCAGTGCCGGTGGGGAAGGTTGATCCTCGCGTTCGCCGCTTCGACCATCGCCACGACCGAAAAATCAAATCGAGCCATCTCTAAATTACGATCGGCTTCGTCGGCTTGGAGGCTAATCTCGTGAGCTACGCGGCGTAGTGGCGATGTCGGAAGTCCGGTCCAGTTGTTCTTGCCAACCTCTTGGTTCGGCGCACGGGCGACTTGAAGTCTCAAGTGGACGCCAACCTTCGAGTCAAGTGCGCTCACAACGAACTTGTCACAGTCCGGCCTCGCCTATCATTCGTCGCGCAACGAAACTCAATGATTCGCTTGTCGTGAAACGACCACTGATACCAGTGTGCACCTAACAAGATCATTGACGAGCAACCTGAAATACGGCAGTCGTAAGTCGGATACGTCCGCTCCGCTGCCCCCGATTGATACGATGACACTGTCGTTACGAATATTTCAGCGGGTTGATCGTAGTATCACAAGTAGCCGGGGGAATATAGTGGTGAGTTCTGAACTCGTGCGGTGTCGCATCATGATCGTTGATGACGAGGACGCGAACGTCCATCTCACGGCTCGCATTCTGCAGACCGCGGGCTACGTAGACATTAAAGAGATCACCGACGCTCGCGAGGTACTCGCCGCGATACGGGACTGGACGCCCGACTTGGTGTTGCTCGACTTACACATGCCGCACATGGACGGGATTTCGCTGCTGCTCGCGATGAGGGCGGAGTTATCATCGTCAGAGTTCCTGCCGGTCCTCGTGTTGACCGCCGACGCCTCCCGCGAGACTCTCATACGAGCGATGAACGCAGGTGCGAACGATTACCTGACTAAGCCAATCGACATTGACGAAGTACTCTTACGGGTTCGCAACTTGCTTGCGTTGCGGCTCTCTCACGAGGCCCTGAGGAACAGCAACGGCGCACTTGCG
>Ga0208357_1000080_pt1 | contig 71021 bp, 78 predicted proteins | sample NGESurdeep092012_6_FD_184487 | JGI IMG/M metagenome (GOLD analysis project Ga0208357, IMG submission 184487) | Arctic peat soil microbial communities from Barrow, Alaska - NGEE Surface sample F52-2 deep-092012 (SPAdes) | ecosystem: Environmental > Terrestrial > Soil > Wetlands > Peat ...
CCGTCCCTGCGAAGGCGGTAACAATAGATGGTCTAGCCAAGGGGAGCCCATGAGTCTTAATCAGAGCAACTACCACGCCGTAATCAAAGTAATTGGCGTTGGTGGCGGCGGCGCGAACGCGGTGAATCGAATGATCACGTCGGGACTCAAGAATATTGAGTTCATCGCGGCCAACACTGATGCGCAAGCTCTGTTACTGAGTGAAGCAGATCTCAAAATTGATATTGGACGCCAACTCACGCGCGGACTGGGCGCTGGTAGTGACCCCGAAGTTGGCCGACAGGCCGCGGAGGATCACCGCTCCGAGATCGAAGAGGCGCTGAAAGACACCGACATGGTCTTTATTACTGCGGGCGAAGGCGGCGGCACTGGTACTGGCGCCGCGCCAGTCGTCGCGGAGATTGCCCGCGCCTTGGGCATTTTGACCATCGGTGTGGTGACGCGCCCCTTTTCCTTTGAAGGAAAGCGTCGCGCGACCCAAGCCGAAAAGGGAATTCAGCAACTTCGTGACAAGGTCGACACGCTGATCGTAATTCCAAACGATCGACTGCTCTCGGTGACCGCACCCGACACCTCAATGCTCGACGCGTTCAAGATTGCCGACGACGTCCTTCTTTCAGCCGTTCGTGGCGTGACCGATCTGATAACTGTTCCTGGTCTCATTAACACTGACTTCGCTGACGTCAACACCGTGATGCGCAACGCAGGTACGGCGATCATGGGCGTGGGTAGTTCGACGGGCGAAGGTCGCGCGGTCAACGCCGCGCGAGCCGCCATCACGTCCCCGTTGCTCGAAGCCTCGATTGACGGCGCTCGAGGCATTCTGATGAACATCGTTGGAGGCACCGGAGTAACGCTCAGTGAAGTTACCCAGGCCGCTGAGATTATTCACTCCGTCGCTCACCCCGACGCGAACATCATCTTTGGCAGCGTGATCGACGACTCGATTGGCGAAGCAGTGCGCGTGACGGTCATCGCGGCCGGCTTTGATCAAGGGGCCACCAAGGCACCGACGACCACGAGTCAGCCATCCATGACCGAAGGTCCTCGCAGTGACATCTTCACCACCACCGGCGATGACTTCTTTGACGTCGGTGGCGATGACGACCTTCCCAGCTTCCTCCGCTAGCGAAGAACTTCTCGAACGCGTTCGGGCGAATCTTGCGCGGATCTACGATCGGATTGAGGCGAGCGGACGCGATCGAGCGAGTGTGCGCGTTGTTGCGGTCACGAAGACGTTTGGGATTGACGAGATTCTTGCCGCGGTCGCCCTTGGTTTAACGACGGTTGGTGAGAACTACGTTGACGAGTTGTGCGAAAAACGACACGCCACCGAGACACTCCCTCTGTCGTGGCACTACCTCGGCGCTTTGCAGACCAATAAGATCGCGCGCGCGGCTTCCTGTGCGGAGGTGTTGTGCGCGGTAGCGCGCGAGAAAGAGTTGACGAGAATAGCTGGTCTTTCACCGGGCAAGCTTGTCGACATTCAGATTGATTTCACCGGGCAAGCGCAACGTAACGGAGCGGCGCCTGAGGATGTCGAGGGCCTTGTGGCGCGCGCGCGAGCGTTAGATCTCAACGTTCGAGGACTCATGGTGGTTGCGCCCCTGGGCGACGCGGCGGCGCGAGCGGCCTTTGGGATGACGAACGCGTTAGCGAGCGACTTAGGAGTGACTGAACGTTCTATGGGCATGAGCGATGATTTGGAGTTAGCTTGTGAACTCGGTTCAACTGAGGTACGCCTAGGGCGCGCGCTCTTTGGTCCTCGGGTGGCCTAGAGCCGCCTGACCTAACATGGTACGAGGCACTGTTGCCAAGGAGACGTGAATGAAAGAAAAGCTACGAGGGTTCCTGGGGTTTCTCGGCCTCGTGGAAGACGAGTACGGTGATTATGGTCCAAGTAACGCGCCGCGCCCCTTCTCTGAGCAGTCCGACGAGGTCGAACCGGAGTGGTCGAACACGCCCGCGCCGCCCTCTCGCCAATTTCCCACGCAACCGTCCAACGCTGGCCCAGCTCCCTTTCGTGCGCCAGCTCCCACTCTCGCGCCCCAGCGCAATACGTCGATATCGGTACTCGACGCTCAAGGGGGCATGTCGCGTATTCGTCCAATATCCAATCCCAACGCCGCGAGGGGGGTCTCTCCCTTTTCTCAAGAGCGAGACGTTGCCGTGGTTGCACCGATGACCTACGACGATTCGCGTCGCATCACCGACTACCTACGTGCCAACCGCGCTGTGGTGCTCACGACGCTGGACGTCGATCAGACGTTGGCGCGACGACTCGTCGACTTCACGGCAGGCACGGCCTACGCGCTGAACGCCAAGATTGAGATGCTGGTGCGAGGGGTCTACCTCATAAGCCCTCAAGGAATGCACGTGGGGCCAGAAGCAAAAGAGAATCTTCGCGCAACCAACTATCACGGCTACGAGGCATGAGTTTTCTTCATTTCATAATCGGAATCTACATTCTGATTTTGATCGCCATGGCGTTGTTGAGTTGGTTCCCGGTCACTAATCATCAAGGTGGACTGGCCAGCGTCAAGCGTGTTTTAGCAAAACTCACCGAGCCGATACTGCGACCTCTACGCCAGATACTGCCGCGGCCAAATTTTGGTGGGGTCAGCATTGACCTGTCGGTTCTCGTAGCGATCGTGGCGCTCGAAGTCATTAACCGCTACATCTAGGATACTGATTCGCGACCGTGTCGCGCGTCGAGCAGTAGGGTTGGGTGCATGGACAGCTCGGATAACACACTTTCGGCCATTGACTCCATTGACACGGTCGCCTTCAAGATTGGTCTACGAGGCTACGGCGTCGACGAAGTCGATGAGTTTCTCGAGCGTCTTTCGAGTGAAGTGCGCCAGCTCAAGGACCTTGCCCAACAACAGCGCCAGCAACTGCGCCAAGCCGCCGAGCGGATTAGTCAACTCGACGCCCGAGGCCCGTCTGCTGGCCCCGCAACTGGTCCCGTGAGCGTGGCGCCGAGTGCGCCCGCTTTTCGAGCGAGCGACGGACCGGGCCCCGAACAAGTCACGTCGATGATCGCACTGGCCCAACGTTTTATCGAGCAGGCCCAGCAAGAGGCTGAAGCAAAGGCTCGTGAGTTCACTGTCGCCGCGCAAGAGCGCGCCCGCGAGATCGTCACGGAAGCGAGAAGTCGAGCCGAAGACGAAGTGAACCGATTGAATGGTCTTAAGCAGCGTCTGAGTGAGGACGTGGACACTCTGACCCACCAACTCCAGGCCGAGAAGACGCGCATTAGTGGCGTGTTGGCAGAGTTCACGCGTTGGGTCGAAAGTGCGTTGCAGACTGGTACGCCGCGTGGTGCAGCCCCATCGTCGTCTTCACAAGATTCGCAGCAGTCTCCGGCGTCAAGTCCGGCACCGAGTCCCGCTCCAAGCGCACCGGCTCGGCCGCTTCAGACCCCACCACCCGCGCCAGGACCTGTTTCAAACCAGCCGACTATTGGCCAAGTACTGAAATTTGACCAAACTTCTCGCGACGATCGGCAGTAAAGCGCGAACCGACTGGTAGGGTCGGCGAGCACTTGTTCTGAGGAACGCGAGGAGTTAAGCATGACGTCGAGCCCAAAAACTACAAAGAAGACCCCGGCAAAGAAGGTGGCCGTCAAAAAGGCCGCCCCTAAGGTGCCGGCGAAGAAGGTAGTAGCGAAGAAGGCTCCGGCCAAAAAGGCGCCCGCGAAGAAGGTAGTAGCGAAGAAGGCTCCAGCAAAGAAGGCGTCAGCAGAAAAGACGCCTGCTTTGAATACGGCCCAAAAGACCGCAGCGGCGAACAAGGCCAAGGCCTTCGCCGCGGCCAAGTCCGCGAAAGATCGAGACAGCAAGGCAAAGGCCGCCGCGCAAAAAGCTCTTGCCCGCGAGAAGGCGCTAGCCGCTGCGAAGGCGAAGAAGGAACACGATCTCAAGGCCCGAGCCGCCGCGAAAAAAAAAGCTGCTGAACTAAAGACTCGCGCGGCTGCTGCCGTTAAGGCAAAGAAGGAGCGCGACGCTAAAGCAAAAATCGCCGTGAAGGAACGCGAGATTTCTCGCAAGGCTCGCGAAAAGGCGGCCATCGAATCGAAGAAGCAGCGTGACATCGACGCGAAGCGCAAGGCCATCGAAGCGGAGAAGCTTCGCAAGTTGCGTGAGATTGAGCGTCGCGACGCCGAAGAGCGCAAACGTCAAGAGCGTCGCGACGCCGAAGAACAGCGCCGTCTAGAGGCTCTCGAGCGCAAAATGCACTCCAAGCCTTACGCAGACGACGCAGCTTTTCTCGAGGAGTTACGGGCGCTCCTTGTTGATACCCGCGCCGCCACGAGCGCACAAATTGCCATCAGCGAGTCAGAGGCCAACGAGATGTTGGTCGACCGCGAGCGTCTTGAGTACGACGACGAAGACGGCAGCAGCGTCGCTTCAGACATTCAGCGTGACCAATTGAAGGATTTCGCGTCGGCCCTCCGTCTTAAGGTCGACGAGATTGACGTCGCGCTCGCACGTATCGACGACGGAAGCTACGGGCGTTGTGACGAGTGCTACGAGCCGATTTCGCAGGCGCGACTTCGCGCGCAGTTGCCGGTCTTTACCTGCGTCTCGTGTCGCGCCAGCGTTTAGCATTTCATCTCAACCTGACGGTAATCGTGGTCGCCCTCGTGGTGAGTGCTCTTGACGCGGCGACCAAAGCGTGGGCTCGACGCGACCTCGCCGCGCACGCCGCGCACGTCATTGGTTTTATCTGGCTTCGCTTGCAATTCAACGCCGGCGTGTCGTTTTCCATCAACAACTCGGGTCCCGTGTGGGCAACGATTGTGTCGGTCGTCGTGGCCTTGGGCGTCGTGCTCATGGGGCTGAACGCACAGAAGGGTCTCCCGGCACTGGGCTTTGGCCTGCTTCTTGGCGGGGGACTCGGCAACGTGATTGACCGTCTGGCCTCGTCACCACATCGCGTGACCGATTTCATTGCTGTCTCATCGTTCCCCGTGTTCAACGTTGCCGACTCGGCGATCACCGTTGGTTTTATCCTTTTAATGGTGGCCGCTCTGCGCGGAGAAAAGTTGTTGGCGCGATGAGCGATTCGAAGGGTCACGACGCCTTTGACGGCGAGGTACTTGATTTGGCGATACCGAGCACTCTCGATGCGATGCGCGTTGACCGTGTCTTGGCGATGCTGACCGGGCTTTCGCGAAGTGAGGCGAATGAGGTTTTAACGAGTGGTGCGGTGAGAGTTGATGGAAAAGTTGTGTTGAAGCCTTCGACCATTCTTAGCGAGGGTCATCACCTCGTTGCCGTGCTGCCGCCAAAGCCCAGCGACGACGTCGCGGTCGATTCGTCGGTGCCCGTGGACGTGGTGCTGGATGACGACGACTTCGCCGTGATCAATAAAGAGGCTGGCCAGGTCGTGCACCCGGGAGCGGGCCAGCGCGACGGCACCTTGGTGGCAGGACTTCTCGCTCGCTACCCACAGTTAAGAGAGTTGAGCGAGGAGGGCCTCTGTGATCCGTCAAGGCCAGGCATCGTGCATCGATTGGACAAAGGAACGTCTGGCCTCTTGGTAGTGGCGAAGACGCCGGAGGGATTCATCGCACTTAGTCACCAACTCGCGGAACGAACGATGGAGCGAACGTATATCGGGATGGTCCAGGGGCACGTCAGCGAGGAGCGAGGCGTCGTGGATGCGCCAATTGCACGCTCAACTCGCACGCCAACGTTAATGTCGGTGCGATCGGATGGCCGCGCCGCACGGACGGGCTACGAAGTTATTGCGCGCATCGATAAGCCGCACGCGATGACGCTGTTACGACTACGCCTTGAGACGGGGCGCACGCATCAAATTCGAGTGCACCTGGCGACCATTGGTCATCCGGTCGTGAACGATTTACGGTATGGACGCCGACGTGACAAGCACCTGGGCGAGGAGCGTTTCTTCCTGCACTCAACGACGTTGGCCTTCACGCACCCAAGGAGCGAGGAGTGGGTTCGAACCTACGCACCTCTCCCCACAGACTTAGCGGCGCTTGTTCCTCCTGAAGTGGAGATCTAAGCGACGTCGTGAGCCGCGAGGACGCTTGAGTCGTCGCGCAAAATTGCCAGCGCTTCGTCCTCGGCGCGCCTGACCCGGCGAACACCAATGTCCATCTTCGTCGCGGTTGCCTGCAACGAGAGGGGGGTCGCGCCATTTAATCCGAAGCGAAGCGTTAAGACGTCGCGCTGGAGTTCGGTCAACTTCGATAACGCGTCGTGAAGCTCGTCGTTCATCATCGTCTGCTCGATGTCACTGACCCAGTCGTTCTGACTCGGCGCGACGAGGTCGCCCAACGTGGTGGCGGAGTCCGAAGAAGCCGGCTGGTCGAGACTGGCCGTCACGCCCGCGAGCCCTCGCAGGCCTTCGCGAACTGACTTGGACATGCCCGTGGCTTCGGTGAGCTCCTCATCCGTTGGCTTGCGGCCAAGAATCGAGGTTAATTCAGCCGAGGTGGCTTCGAGTCGCTGGAGCTGTTCGCCGACTTCGAGAGGGATGCGAATGGTGCGTCCGTGTTGCTGCACGGCACGCTGGAGCGCCTGGCGGATCCACCACGTGGCGTACGTTGAGAACTTAAATCCGCGCTCCCAGTCGAACTTCTCGACAGCGCGCAGCAGGCCAAAGGTTCCCTCTTGGACGAGGTCTACCATTTCGACGCCACGGTCTTGGTAGCGGCGAGCCCAGTGAAGGACGAGGCGAAGGTTGGCGGCGACCATCTGCTTTTTGGCTTCTTCGTCACCGGCGGTGACGCGCTTGGCGAGTTCGACTTGCTCGTCGTAGTTAGGCATGGGATAGCGGTCAAGGTCACGCATTAGAAGGCCCAACATGTCGTTGGTGTTCACCGCGGATCGGCGAGGGGTGGGGGTAGTAGTCATCGGCATCTCCTTGTCTTTGGGGGGTACAAAGTCGATGCGTCCTGGGCCTTGTATTTCTCCTATGGGCGCCTTATTAATTTACCACTAGGCGAAACAGATATCAAGCCCATTGGGTAAGAGTCCGGTAAAACTATGGCTATCCGCTGTGGGTTCGAGCGACGGGTTTTACCCCACGGGCCTGGTCAACCATGTCGGCCAGGGTAAAACTAGAAAGATGCTCGCGCATGTGATTGCCCACATCGGCCCATACGCCAAGTAACACGCACTGCCCTTCGTGGTCACAGGCGCCGTCCTTGTGGGGCTCACCAAAGTCGCCTGCCGCGATGGGACCGTCTACCGCGGCCACAATTTCGGCGAGCGTAATGGCTTCGGCCGTGCGGGCCAAAACGTAGCCACCACCGACGCCTCGTTTAGAGCGAACGAGTCCTGCGCCCTTGAGGTTTAATAGGATCTGCTCGAGGTAAGGCTGGGGGAGGCCGGTACGTTCGGCGAGGTCACGAACCGACGTCGGCGTGCCGTGATTGTCCCGAAGGGCCAAACTCAATAACGCACGACTTGCGTAGTCCCCACGAGTCGATACCCTCACGGCGCCATCCTATCTACGGTTAGGCCCCTTTTGACTGGACCCGCACGAACGGGGGCGATTGTCTGGCACACTGCAGTAGTGACTGATCCAAAAAACGACAACGTGACCGTTAATCCTGACGAAGTGCTATCGCCCGGCGAAAGCGAAGAGACGGTTGAAGAAGAAAATTCGGACTACGTAAGCCAGCCTGCAAAGGTGATGCGCATCGGATCGATGGTTAAAACGCTGCTCGATGAGGCACGTAGTGCACCTCTCGACGAAGCGGGTCGCACCCGGCTTCGTGAGATCTACCAGACCTCCGTGCACGAGCTCGAAGGTGCCCTCTCGCCCGATCTCGCACAAGAGCTCAGCCGTTGGGCTATACCATTCAGTTCCGAGGTTCCAACCGAATCGGAACTCCGCATTGCTCAGGCTCAACTCGTGGGTTGGCTCGAGGGCCTCTTTCACGGTATTCAGGCCTCGCTGTTTGCCCAGCAGGCCGCCGCGGCAGCGCAGCTCGAGAAAATGCGTGACCGATCGCTCAGTCCCGGTACGCCAGAAACTCGGGCCGGGACCTATCTCTAGGGGTGTTGGTGCAGGTACGTTGGGAGGGACTAACCTGCAAATCCCATCCGTGTAGTTTGCGCCAGTCTCAAAGGAAGAGTTCGGCTGATGGCTGAAGGCTTTGTCCATCTGCATAATCACACCGAGTACTCGATGCTCGACGGTGCGGCGCGAGTCGAAGAGATGGTCCTCGCCGCGAAAGCCGACGGGCAGAGCGCCATTGGTATCACCGATCATGGCAATCTTTACGGCGTTATTGATTTCTACGAGGCCTGTCGCAGGCACGACGTCACGCCCATCATTGGTCTCGAGGCGTACATGGCGGCGAACTCGCGCTTCGATCGTCCGACTCGTCGAGGAAAGATTGATGACACGGGAGGGGACACCGAAGGCGGGCAAAAGCTCTACCACCACCTCACGCTCCTTGCCGTATCAAACGAGGGGTACCGCAATCTAAGAGAGCTCTCCTCGATGGCCTTTCTCGAGGGCTACTACTACAAACCTCGTTTGGACTGGGAGCTTTTAGAGCGATTTGGAAAAGGCCTCGTCGCGACCTCAGGCTGTTTAGGGGGTGTGGTGTTGCAAGCTCTGCTGCAGGATAACTACGACAAAGCGCTCGAACTCGCCGGACGATTACAGACCATCTTTGGCAAGGACAACTTCTATGTCGAGCTCCAAGATCACGGACTAGCTGCGCAAACTCGCACCAACCCTCAGTTGTTACGCATCGCAAAAGATCTCAGCGCCCCTTTGCTTGCTACGAACGACCTTCACTACGTGAAACACGGCGATGCCGAGATGCACGACGCGTTGCTCTGCATTGGTACTGGATCGCGTGTGGCCGACCCAGATCGTTTTCGCTTCGAGAGCGACCAGCACTACCTTAAGTCTGCCGCTGAGATGCGCTATCTCTTTCGCGAAGTTCCCCAGGCGTGTGACAACACGTTGTTGATCGCTGAGCGCGCGGACGTGACCATAGAGTTCGACAACGACGCGCTGCCCGAGTTTCCTCTCCCGGAGGGATTCTCGAACGATTCGCACAAAATAGAAGCGACGCGGTACTTGCGAGACCTCACCTATCGCGGCGCGACCGAACGCTACGGCTCGTCGCTCAGCGAAGAGGTGCGCACTCGTCTCGATTACGAACTCGGCATTATCGCCGACATGGGATTTTCGGACTACTTCTTGGTTGTCTGGGACCTCATTCGCCACGCTCGCGAGAAGGGTATACGAGTAGGGCCGGGCCGCGGTTCGTCGGCTGGATGCTGCGTGGCGTACTGCTTGCGCATTGTTGACGTCGACCCCATTCGCTACGGACTGTTCTTCGAACGTTTCCTCAATCCGGGACGTCGCTCGATGCCCGACATTGACATGGACTTCGACGAGCGTTTCCGCGGCGACATGATCCGCTACGCCGCCGAACGCTACGGCTCGGATCACGTGGCACAAATCGTGACGTTTTCAACCATCAAGGCGCGTGCGGCCGTTCGTGACGCGGCGCGGGTTCTGGGCTATCCGCCACAACTCGGCGACAAGATCGCCAAAGCAATGCCGCCGCTGGTGATGGGTCAGGATCTTCCTCTCGCTGCCTGTTTCACCTCCATGCCGGGTTTTGAAGGACGGTACAGCGAGGCCGCGGAACTTCGAGGTCTCTACGACGCTGACGCTGAAGTGAAGCACGTTGTCGATGTCGCGAAGGGATTTGTTGACAAGCGACGCCAAGACGGCATTCACGCTGCCGCGGTCGTTATCACCAAGGAACCGGTACTCGAGTACGTTCCCGTGCAACGTAAATCAAGTCCGAACGGTTCCTCAGAAAGCGCGCCGATCGTTACGCAGTACGAGGCGACGGCGATCGAGAAACTCGGACTGTTAAAGATGGACTTTTTGGGGCTGCGCAACCTCGCGATCATCGAACGGTCCCTTGACAACATCAGACGTCGTCACGGCATTGACCTGGATATTGACAATGTCGCTCTCGATGATCCCAAGGTCTTTGAGATGTTGCGACTGGGCAACTCCATAGGCATCTTCCAGCTCGAGGGCGACAAGATGCGCCAGTTAATGCGTCGACTTGCGCCGACAAGCTTCGATGACATCGCGGCGCTCAACGCGCTCTACAGGCCCGGACCGCTGAGCGAGAACGTTCACAATGACTACGCGGATCGAAAGAATCATCGCCAGGACGTTAGTTACGACCACGAAATCCTCGAAGAGATACTGTCTGACACCTATGGCCTGATGATCTATCAAGAGGACATCATGCGTGTCGCCACCACCATCGCGGGATTTTCGCTAGCCGAGGCCGATGACCTACGCAAGGCCTGTTCGAAAAAAATCCGAGAGATGATTCGTGCGCAGCGCACAAAATTTGTTGAGGGTGCCGAACGAGAGGGTTATGGACGGGCTCTCGGTGAGACCATCTTCGACAAGATCGAACCTTTCGCCGACTACGCCTTTGCAAAGAGCCACGCGTATGGCTACGCGCTCATCGGATACCAGAACGCGTGGCTGAAAGCCAACTATCCGGTTGAGTACATGGCGGCGCTGCTGACGTCGTTTCGAGACGACAAGGACAAAGCCGCGGTCTATCTGAACGAGGCGCGTCAGATGGGCATCACCGTGGGCGTGCCCGACGTCAACGGCTCCTTTGGTGAATACGCGCCTTCGCTCACGTCTGACTCAACCATCCTCTTTGGTATGGCGGCAATTCGCAACGTCGGTGAGGCGCTCGTCGAGAAGATCATCCAAGAGCGCGAGGCCAACGGTTCCTTCGTCGATATCTACGACTTCGTTCGTCGTGTCGACCCCGTGGTGCTGAACCGGCGATCGATGGAGTCGCTCATTAAAGCGGGGTCCTTTGACTCCCTTGGCGTACCTCGTCTCGCCTTTTTGTTGAAAGTTGACGAGATCATCGATGTCACGCTTAGTCGTCGCAAGGACCTAGCGCTGGGCATTTCCACTCTTTTTTCGTCGATGGCGTCAGAGGAAGAAGGCGCCGATTGGGAGGGGACCGAGATTGCGCTCGCTGATCTTGAGTTTGAACAGGGCGTCAAACTTGATTTCGAGCGCGAGATGCTCGGCACGTACCTCTCGGACCATCCGCTTAACGACGTCGGCGCTGCACTCTCGGCGCGCGCTGATGGAACGGTGCTGGCGATCCGCGAACGAGCCGAAGAACTCGCGCGTAGTGGCCGCGCGGTAACGGTCGGGGGAATTCTTTCTGAGGTGCAGTTACGCCAAACCAAGGCCAACAGACAGTACGCCCGGGTCATGCTCGAAGACCTGGGCGGTTCAATGGAAATTAACTTCTCGGTCGCGGCTTTTGAAAAGTTCAGCGGATTTCTTGCGAAGGACAACGTGGTGTTGATCAAGGTTCGTCTCAGTGACAACGATGACGAACTTCGCTTTAGTGCGGTCGATGTGGAGCGCTTCCACGTCGAGCGAGCGGACGCCGAACTGCGACTTTCGCTTGGACCAGAAGACCTCACCCAACAATCAATCGCAACTCTTCGAGAGATTCTCACCCGTTATCCGGGCCCTTCACCGGTCGTCGTTGACACCGGCGACGCCGGAAAGATCTTCAAACTAGGACCGGCCTTTAATGTCAACATTCCCAGTGTGGTTGCCGATCTGCGCACAGAATTTGGTCGAAACGTCATAAAGGCCTAGCAATGATTGAGGGGGTCGTCAACTCTCGTAGAATGGTTTCCTATGGCAATGACGGTCACTACAAAAGATACGACTGCCCTCAGCGACGCAGAGCTAGTTGAAATGGCTGACCTTTGCGTTGACCGGGAGCCCAACTTCGATATTGGCTTTCTTTCGAAGCAGCGTGAAGAGTGGGTGCTCGTTACCCACGTGCGCGAGGGAAACAAACTTCGAGGATATTCATTTTGTACACTTGAGCGCATCGGCGGCACGCCGTCGTTGTTAGTGGGCCTACTTCTCGTCGACCGCAACGCCAAGTCCGACCAGACGCTCAAGGCCATCCTTCACGATCAGTTCCGCCGTGCACTGCTCGCTTTTCCTGATGAAGATGTACTCCTGGGTGCCCGCCTGACCTCTCCCGATGGGTACCGAGCCTTTACTGGTCTCGACGACATCGTGCCCCGCCTTGACTACCGCCCAACCGGTGAGGACCGGGCATGGGGCCGACGCTTGGCAAAGCGCTTTGGATCCGAAAAGTCAATTGACGACAAGACCTTCGTTATGACCGTCAGCCCGGGGCCTGTTGGAGGGCTTGACTACGTTGCCTCCAAGGGTCCAATCCCAGTGGGTGCGGATACTTTCTTCAAGGGTCTCAAGCCTGAAAAGGGACAGCGACTCATTGTGTTCGGCTGGGCCATGGCCGAGGCACTGGCAACAGGCAAGCTGCCCAAGTAATGCTTAGCCGCGGGGTAGTAGCCCCGTGCAGCTTTTGTAGCAGTGACCATCAAGCGGGCGCGAGAGCGTCGTAAGCACGTAGGTCGGACGAAAACCCAACGCCGTTGCTAGGTCTTTTCCCGACAGCGACGTGCGACGCGTTGACTCAATCGTTCGAATCGCGTGCGCGTCTTCACACAGCAGCCATACGTCGTCACCGAACCATCCAAAGCGCACCCAGATTGATCCGTCGTCGGGGCGACGCAGAAGTTGAGGGCCTCGATCGGCGGCAACAAGCGCTACGCTCGGGCGCTCGCCGCGAAACTCCCAGTAGGGAGCACTCGGACCACGAAAGCCAAAGAGCGGCCCGTCGGCGGGGCTGGCGAGCTGCTCGAGCCAATGTCGAACGCGACGACCTCGATACGTTCCTAAGCGACGCGGAAGATCGGCCAGTGTGACCGCTTCGGGCTGAGCGAGATCATCGCGCTCGATATGCTCCGCGAGCTGCCCTTCCACTACGTCAAAGGCTGCCAGGTCTGTCTCGTCGCTTTCGGGCCACGGTACACGCCAACGAACAATGGCCTGACTCGCCAGATCAACGACGGTCGTCGATTCGTTCGTCGAACCTAAGACAAGTCCATAGACCGTCGAACCCGGCGCCAAATCGACAGACGAACGTTGGGGCGTGCGTTCAATGAGGCGTTTTGTGGCACGTGCGGCCTGATCACGACCTAAGAACGCCACGCCACTACATCTCTTAGTTGGGCGTCGAGCTTCTCGAGGCTACTGACAGGAAGTTGGCACACACCTCGACGACAGACGTACGCAAAGCCTTCGATGCGCTGCTCGAGGAGTGCGGACGTGCCGTGTCCAGTGATCAATACAGTGCGAGGCATCGTCATCGATCGTACGTGATTTGCCATCTCGCCCTGAACGCCAGGTATCACCACTTGGATCCCGTCAAGGGCGTAGCCGGCCGCTGCCACCAGGTCCGGTACGGCCGCAGGATGGCTCACCACGAGCGAGCCGGCGATTTCAACGAGGCGTTGAGACACGACAAGAAACCTGTCCGTTCCCTGTGAAAGTCCCAAGCGGGCCAGCGCGCGCGTTGTCACGGCGTGGGCTGAAGGCGTCGCGCCATCAAAGATTTCCTTTGGGCGACCTACGAGGTCGTGGACGAGATCGCTTTGGCTGAACACACCCCCACCCTCGTGTGGTGACGCGATATTTGGAAGAGCGCCGTCCCAGTAGTGGTCGAGCAAGTATTCGGCCAACGCAGTTGCTCGAACGAGCCACTCGTCGCTTCCGGTGAGCTCGAAGGCGTCAATGGAGGCATCAAGCAGCCAGGCAATGTCGCTTGCGGTCGCGTGCGCTTCACGATGCTGCGTTCTCCACCACGAGCCCTCAAAGAAGTGCGTCTTCTCCAAAGCGTTCAAGAGTTCGAGCCCGAGATCCGAGTAACGTGCGTCGTCGCTGGTGAGCAGTGCGGAGGCCATCATGGCGTTCCACTCGAGGACGATCTTTTCGTCGCGGCTGGGCTGGACTCTCGTGGCGCGATTGGCGATGAGGGCGTTGTGCGCGAGGTCCAATTTAGGGGGAGTGGTGAATGGTTCACCATCGGCGAGGCGAGGTATCGAACGATTCTCGAAGGCACCGGGACTCTCGATTTTCCATCGACGTAGCGCTTCTTTGATGGTGGCGTCGCTAGCGATGCCGGCGAGGACCTTGCTGACCTCTCCCGGTGTCCAGGTCACGTGCGAACCTTCAACACCGTTTGCGTCCGCGTCGAGCGAGGACGCGAACCCGCGCCCAACACGTAAATCGCGAACGACGAAGGCGATCGTCTCAAGTGCGACGTCGTGCCACTCGGGTTGTCCAAGAACGCGGCTGGCTCGTTCGTAGCAACGGGCCAAGAGTGCTTGGTCGCTCAACATCTTTTCGAAGTGCGGCACGTGCCACTCACCGTCGACGCTGTAGCGAGCGAAGCCCCCTCCAAAATGGTCGTAGAGGCCACGGCGTGACATTGAATTGAGCGTGCGGGTTATGGCGTCGCGCGAGGTCTCGTCGTTAACGTCAAGGAGGGCGTCAACAAAACTCGGCCGGGGGAATTTTGGCGCAGAGCCAAACCCCCCGTCCGCGTCAACTTGTCCGACGAGTTCGTCGCGAAGAAGCTGTTGAACGGCCCGTAGGTCAATTGTGTCGTGATGTGGCGTGAGGTGATCGACGAAGCGGACTTCGCGACTGAGAGCCCCCGAGAGTTCGGCACTTTGACGATTAATAAGTTCGCGCTCGTTGACCCACGCGTCATGGATCGCTCGAAGCAAGCGAGCGAATCCGACTTGGCCTGATCGGTCCTCGGGTGGGTAGTATGTTCCGGCCATGAAGGGCTGCCCGTCGGGTAGGAGAAACACTGACATTGGCCAGCCGCCGTGACCCGCAATGAGTTGAGTGGCGGCCATGTAAAAGGCGTCAACGTCGGGACGTTCTTCGCGGTCGACTTTGACGGGTATGAAGGAATCGTTGAGTAGTTGAGCGATTTCGTCGTTCTCGAACGATTCATGAGCCATCACGTGACACCAGTGACAGGCCGCGTAGCCGATCGAGAGAAAGACTGGCCGATTCGTACGCGCGGCTTCTTCAAGGGCGTCTTCACCCCAGGTTCGCCATTCGACAGGATTGTCCGCGTGGTCAAGAAGGTACGAAGAACCAAGTTGGTCCTTCATGTTTCGTAGTAGTGGCATCGCTAAACCTCGCAGAGACCTTACGCGCTCAGCCTTCTTGTGTGATCACCGCGTAACTCTACGAGGAGTGATGGAATTTCCACTCACTTTTACGAATCGCCATGATGATTTCGTCGGTCCATTCACCCTTGACGAACTCATTTTCAACCAAGTGTGCCTCTTGCTTCAGTTCAACTTTCTGAAGTGATCGCACCGACGCGGAGTTACGTGCGTCACAGCGTCCAATGATTCGATGGAGATTGAACTGGGTAAATCCAACGGCAAGCAGTTCACGGTACACCTCGCACGCAATGCCGCGGCCTTGATACGCAGGGTGCAGCGAACCACCGATCTCGCCTTGGCGATGAACGTTCTCGGTCCAGCCGAGGAGAAAGTCTCCGATGACTTGACTCGTCTCGCGAAGTGTGACGGCGATGGGCATGATGTTGTCCTCACTGATCTCGTAAGGACGAGCGATGTGCCGTTCAAGCGCGGCGAGCGACTCCGCTTTACTTCTCGCATCCCAGTAGAGATATCGACATACGTCATCGTGTTCGTAGATGCGCGCGAAGTCGTCGAGATCCGTGATCACGTAGGGACGAAGCTTGAGTCGTTCGGTCTGCAGGGCTTGAGCAAGTTGCGCCATTTGTCTTCCCTCGTTCGTCTTCTTGCCTGGGTTTTATAATTTGTGGCTACGGTGAAACGTCACGTTATCTAGATGGAGGCACGTATGACAAAGCCACTTCGTTGGGGCATTCTCGGCACGGGGGGGATCGCGCACACGTTCGCGAGCGATCTTCAATTTAGCGATGAAGGGATCGTGGCGGCTGTGGGGTCAAGGTCAAAGCAAAGCGCGGACACCTTTGCCAAAGAATATGACGCTCCGCGCAACTTTGGTTCGTACGAAGAGCTGGTGGCCGACGACGAAGTTGACGCTATCTACGTGGCGACTCCGCATCCAATGCACTTTGAGAACGCTTCGTTAGCCCTCAAACATGGAAAGCCCGTCTTGGTTGAGAAAGCATTTACTATGTCTGCCCAAGAGGCGCGCGACTTGGTGGCATTGGCGCGCTCGAAGAATCTATTTTTGATGGAAGCGATGTGGACAAGATTTCTTCCGCACGTCGTTGCCATTCGAGAACTCGTGAGCAAGGGCTATCTCGGAGATATTGTGAACGTGGAAGCTGACCACGGTAAGTGGTTTGAAGAGGATCCCGAGTCGCGTCTATTCGCGCCAGAGCTTGGCGGAAGCGCGCTACTTGACCTCGGTGTTTACCCCGTGTCGTTTGCCTCGATGCTCCTAGGTGCGCCCTCTCGAGTTTTGGCCATGGTCGATCCCGCCTTCACCGGCGTTGACGGTCAGGTCGGAATGCTGTTTGGTTACGCCAACGGCGCCCATGCAGTCCTTTCGTGCACGTCGGGTGCGCGCACCGCGACGAGAGCGTGTATTTCTGGAACGCTGGCAAGGATCGAGATCGACGGCGACTTTTACGCGCCGAACTCATTCACTCTTATCGCTCGCGACGGCGAGGTCGAGCGGTTCGAATTCCCGACGCAAGGACGTGGTCTGCACTACCAGGCCAATGAGGTAGCAAGGTGTCTCCGTGAGGAGCTTCTAGAAAGTTCGGACATGCCTCTGGACGAATCCGTAGCGATTATGGAGGCGATGGATCAAGTACTGAGCTTCTCGTAACGGGTCAATGGACGCCGTGTTCGACAGCGCGGGCGTTCTCGTTAACCGAAGTGCACGCGGGCAGACGCCTTGCAAATCCAGGTGAGTTGCGACACTTGGGGCGAAGAGTGATCGTGACCATCCGGCGTCGACGTCTTGAATGAGTGCTGCAGAGAACCGAGTTTGCGATGGATTTCCCTTGGTGCGCACATTTTTAATCTCGCGTTCGTGCTACGTTCTCCTCCGGACGTTGCTTGTCACGGAACGTTCGAAATGTAGTCACAATAAATGGCATCGTTGGGGTGCCACAGAAGGGTTGGGGAAAATGAAGTTCAAATCAGTAAGGGCTCTCGCCTCCGTAGCACTTGTCGGCGCATTCGTCGTCGCAGTGTTGCCAAGCGTTAGTTCCGCCAGTACTCCTACCGTCAAGGACAGCACGTTTACAACGAGTTTCTCGACGATGAAGTATCTGAAGAGTGTGGTCGCAAGGGGTAGGGGTAAAATTACCGTTATCTTGCCCGACACGGTCTCTTCAACGCGTTACACAGAGTTTGACGCTCCCTACTTAAAGACGGCCTTCAAGCGCGCCGGACTTAAGGCGAGCCAATACAAAGTGGAGAATGCCCTTGGTAGTCCTACTAAGCAGTTCACCGACGCTCAGGCCGCCATTACTAATGGCACCAAAGTGCTCATCCTGGACCCGTTGGACTCAACGACAGGTGCCGTGATCGAGGCTTATGCCAAGGCTCGCGGTGTCAAAGTCATTGACTACGACCGTCTTACACTTGGTGGAGCTCGTAGTTACTACGTGAGCTTCGACAATGTTGCCGTAGGCACATTGATCGGCAAGGGACTTGTTTCTTGCCTCACGAGCTGGAAGGTCGCAAGTCCAGTGGTGTACGTCATGAAGGGCGCGCCAACTGACAACAACGCCACGTTGTTTGCTCAGGGTTACGACGCTGTTCTGAACGCCAACGGCTTCAACGCAACCTCAGGTTCCGCCAATACTGTGTTGGAGAACACTGGTACGTGGACGCCGAGCACTGCGTTGACTGACTTCCAGGGCGCCTTCACGGCAAATGCGAAGATCAATGCGGTCGTAACGCCTAACGACGAGAATGCCGCACCTATCATCAGCTACTTGCAGAGCAAGGGTCTAAAGCCTCAGACGATTCCGTTCACGGGTCAAGACGCAACGCTCACCGGTTTCCAGAACATCATCTCTGGCTACCAGTGCGGCACCGTGTACAAGCCAATCTGGCTTGAAGCACAGGCCACCGCTGCGTTGGCTGTTTATCTCCGTGCACACATCAAGCCACCAAAGGGCTTGGTTAACGGCACCTCGAATGACTCGGGAGCGACGATCAACAGCTTGAAGAAAGTTCCTTCGGTCCTCTTGACCGCGACTTGGGTAACTGCTTCAAATATTGAGGCCACTGTCGTTCACGACAAGGTGATTAAGCCTTCGGACCTGTGCACCAGCACGTCGCCGACGGTTGCCGGTTCATCGCAGCCTACTTACGCTGCAGACTGCACCACGTACGGTATTAAGTAAGTCGTAAAGTAATACGACTATGACGAACACCCCCGAGTCCTCGATGCCTTCCGTGCCCTTAGACGGGCCGAGAGCGCACGACGACTCGGGGGTTTCGTCGTCTTCCGCGACTCCCTTATTGCAGCTGCGCGCCATCACAAAGAGTTTCGGCGCCGTGCAAGCGCTCAAGTACGTCGATCTTGAAGTACCAGCTGGACAGGTCACCGCGCTTATTGGCGACAATGGCGCTGGGAAATCAACATTGATTAAAGCGATCGCTGGCATCTATCAACAGACCAGCGGTGACATCTTGTGGAACGGTGATGTCGTACATATTCACACCCCGCGAGACGCGGAGCATCTAGGTATTGCGACGGTCTACCAAGACCTCGCACTGTGTGACAACCTTGATGTTGTTCAAAACATGTATCTTGGCCACGAAGTGTTGCGCCACCGCACTTTGGACGAGATCAAGATGGAACTTGCGACCAAAAAGGTTCTGGCGGAATTGTCCGTCACGACGGTTAAGTCCGTTCGACAAAAGGTCGCGTCGCTTTCGGGGGGTCAACGCCAGTCGATTGCCGTTGCCAAGGCAGTTATGCGTGACTCGAAGCTCGTAATTCTCGACGAGCCAACTGCGGCACTCGGCGTTTCACAGACTGCTCAAGTTCTTCAATTAATTAAAGCATTGGCTAGCAGAGGTATCGCTGTCCTTCTCATTTCGCATAATCTCAATGACGTCTTTGCCGTCGCCGATCGAATCGCCGTTATGCACCTCGGAACGCTCGTAAGCAGCGGTCCGGCTTCAGATTACGACACTGCAAGCGCCGTTGATCTGATTACCACAGGTGGATCAGTGCGGAGTGGTTCGGCGATGACACCTTCCTCGTAATTAAAGAAAGGCCACCACAGTGTCCGCCTCCCCGGTGACCCCTGACCCACAAATCGAAACGCCCCACGACGGACCGTTACAGGAAGTGTGGACTCAAGTTAAGGGCCTTCGCCGCGGTGACAGCGGAATGGTGCCCATTGTTATAGGCATTGTCGTTCTCGTCGCGTACTTTCAAATTCGCAACTCGCTGTTCTTGTCAGCAGGAAATCTTGTAAATCTGTTTGTCCAGGCCACAACGTACATTTTGCTCGGCATGGCCGAAATTTGGCTCTTGCTTCTAGGCGACATTGATCTCTCCGTAGGGTATGTGTCCGTACTCGGAGGTGCCACCGCGGTCATCCTGACCGACACGCAGTTCCATTGGCCTTGGTATTTGGCGATTCTTGCGGCGGTGCTCGTGACAACGACCATCGGCGCACTCCACGGAGCTTTGACGATTCTCTTGCGTGTACCTTCGTTCATCGTCACGCTGGCTGGCCTTCTTGCATGGGAAGGCGTTCTTATTGCTGTCGTCGACGCGCAGGGCACCGGTGGCACGATTCCCACTCAAGAGAAACTCCTTTACGACCTCGTGAACACGAACGCGACGCCTCTTTGGACGTGGCTCTTCTTCGCGGCTTGCGTGTTGGGCGCAATGATTACAATTCTGAGTCGCGATCGCAGGCGGCGCGCGAGTGGGTTGCAAGTTCAGCCCTTCGTGATCACAGTGATAAAACTCGCCGCAATGGCCGCCGCCGCTTTGGCGCTCATCTTGATCTTCAATACCAACCGAGGCGTTTTTTTCGGGGGTCATCGTACGAATCTCGAAGGCATGCCGTGGGCGATTCCCGTTGACGTGATCATGCTCGCTGGTGGTACTTTCTTTTTAAGTCGGACGAAAGCAGGACGGTACTTGTATGCCATCGGCGGAAACGTCGAAGCAGCGCGACGAGCGGGCGTCAGTGTGAATCGCTATCGATTGATGGCTTTTATGTTGACTGGTTTTACGTCGGGCGTTGCAGGGCTGTTGTATGTCTCTCGTCAAGGTGGTGTTTCGGACAACCTGGACAGCACCCTCGTGCTGTACGCCGTTGCCGCAGCGGTTATTGGCGGCACGAGTCTCTTTGGCGGACGTGGCAAGATCATTCATGCATTGATCGGTGGGCTCATCGTCGCCATTATTTATAATGGCATGGGCCTGTTGTCGATTAATGCGGCCGACGAGTATGTTGCCATCGCGGTCGTGCTACTTGCCGCAGTTGCCGTGGACTCCCTCGCTCGGCGTGGTTCCGAAGTCACTCGCTAACTTTGTCGGGCCTTTGGCCGCCTAGAACAAATTGGGTAGGTCGACCCGACGGATCTTGCCGTTGCTCGTTCTTGGAATGGCCGTCACGTAACGAATCTCCTTGGGTTTAGCCCAAGGTCCGATCCGTTCGCTCGCCGAATCTCGTATGGCATCGTCGAGTTTCAACTCACCACTCACGACGAGTGCTACAACGCGCTGACCCCACTCGGGGTCATCAATGCCGGTGACCGCAACGTCGCTCACGCCCTCGATGCCTGAGAGCACCGTTTCTAAGTCCTCAGGCCATAGTTTCTCGCCACCCGTATTGATGACGAAACCCAGACGTCCACGTACGCTCACTCGTCCGTTTGTGATTTCACCCGCGTCACCCGTTGGAAACCAATCATTTCGACCGTCAGGGCCAAGAGCGCGAGGTCGCGCCAGGTGGCGATAGGAACGAAAGAGGGTGGGGCTGCGAACGCAAAGCTCGCCTTCAATTGTGACAAGTTCGACGCCGGGAAGCGCAAAGCCGTCATAGACCACGCCCGAGCCCGTCTCGGTCATACCCCATGTGGTGACGACGTTGTCGGGAAGGGCATGAGGCGGGCGGGCGCCACCGAGCAACACTCGGTAGTAGCCGCTCACGTTGAAGCGGGCGAGCTGGGCTCGAACGAGAGAAACGTGGGTCGCGCCGCGCTCGGGTGCATGCGACAGGTCGTCAGTCGCATCCCAGAGCAACGAGGCATCGCTCAGAACTGCTCGGAGGATGACGGCGAGGCCGCCAATGTGGTTCGCGGGTAAACATGGCAACCAGACCGGGGGTCTGTCGGCTCGCAAGGTTGCTTGGGTGAGATCGGCGCTTGCGCGAAGTGCCTCCCATGTCAACTCAGCGGCTTTCGGCGCACCACTCGATCCCGACGTCAACATGACGAGGCCGATGTCGTCGTCGACCATTTGTCCTTCGCGACGAAGATGGTGACCAGATGCGTCGAGAACCGACGTGGCGCCAAGTTGGCTGAGCTGCTCGTCACGTCGTCGAGGTGAAAGTCGTTGGTCGAGCACGCAAAAGCCACCGCCTTCGTCCACGCAGCGACGAATTTCACGCTCGAGACCTGGTCCTAAAGGTAGATCGAGCGCTAGCAAAGTTCGCATGAGTAGAGACTAGGGCCGACGTAAAAAGTAACGTGCTTGAAGGGGGTTTATGGCGTCACTTCGACACGAGAGAAGAATCAAAGCACCTGCAGATGTCGTGTGGAGCGTGATTACTCGTCCAGAGTCAATTCCTGAGTGGTTCCCCGGCATTGTGTCGTGCACTGTTGATGGGGCAACAAGAGTGGTTAGTACCGCGTCAGGGATGGTGATGCCCGAGAAAATTGTCTGCAATGACGCGCTACAGCGACGATTTGCTTATCGCATCACGGCGCCGCTGTACACGTTCCATTTCGCCTCAATTGACGTGATCGAACTGGGCGAAAACGACTCTTTGTGCGTGTATTCAACTACCGCCGAGCCCGACACCCTTGCGTTGCTCATTGCCGGCGGCACGGTTGGCGCGCTGGCAGAGATTCAACGAATTGCCGAGTCCCGAGCAGCGGAGTAGTCATGGGTCGCAAGATACTTTTCATCACAACCGATCAGCAGCGCTACGACACGCTGGGCGTGAACGGAGGAGAGCTCGCACGCACGCCCGTGCTTGATCGGCTCGCCGCCCAGGGAATTCGCTACGAGCGATGCCAGCCCACGTCAGTCGTGTGCATGCCATCGCGCGCGTCGATGTTGACGGGCCAGTTTCCCTCGACGCACGGCGCGTGGATGAACGGCGTGGCCCTCGCTATCGACGCGCCTTCGGTTGCTGAGAATCTGCACGACGCGGGCTACGCGACGGCGCTGATCGGCAAAGCGCACTTTGAGCCCTTTATGGATCCATTCGGCCGTTTTGCTGAAAACTCTTTGGCCAGCCTTGGCATTCCCACTATCGATCAGCCTTGGTTCGATGGCCGTCGCGGGGTGCATCGCGGCTTTGACTATTTGGAGTTCGCGACTCATGGCGTTATGGGTCCCTTGCACTACGCCAAGTGGATGAAAGACCATCACCCGCAAGCGCTCGCGGGGTTCTACTCAGTTGTTGATGATGACCTGAACGTCAACGCCGCCGGAGGCGGCGACACGGGTGCGCCGCAAGTGAAGTTCAACGACGTTCCGCGCGAGTGGTATCACACGGACTGGGTTGCTGATCGCACGATTGAATGGTTGCAGACTCAAGAAGATGGCAGCGACTGGTTCTGCTGGATGAGTTTTCCCGATCCACACCATCCTTGGGACCCGCCTGCCTCCGAACGAAGTCGTGTGAACTGGCGAGATGTTGCGCTGCCGTCGAACTACCCCGAAGAGCCGATGTTGCGCGAATCGTTACTTGATCAAAAGGCTCGACATTGGCGGGCCTGGTACGACGGGCGAGTGGTCTCCAACTACGAGGCTCCAAAGAATTGGGTGCCTGCGACGCTCACGGCCGATCAGGTGCGCGAAGTCAACGCGCTCAACGCAGTGGAAGTGGAACTCATCGATGAAGCCATCGGACGGGTATTGAATGCGATTGAACGAAAGGGTTGGGACGATGACGTCGACGTCATCTTCACGACCGACCACGGTGAACTTCAGGGCGACTTCGGCCTGCTCTTCAAAGGCCCATATCACGTTGACGGCCTCATGCGACTACCGCTGATCTGGCGCCCCGCGCCGTCGACGAAGACCGAACCGTCGGTCGTGCACGCTCCTGTGAGTCTGGTCTCCCTCGCCGCGACGTTTCTTGACGTCGCGGGTCAACCCGCGCCGACGTGGGTCGAGGGCGGTGTTCTTCCACAGAGCGATGAGGACGCACGCTCACGCTCAATGGACGCGACGATTACTGAGTGGGATTCAGAACTCTTTGGTGTTGGCGTACACGTGCGCTCGGTACTAACGCAGGACTACCTCTACACGGAGTATTTACCTGGCACGATGCACGACGGCAGCGAAGGAGAACTTTACGATCTTGCGGACGATCCACTCCAACGCATTAATCGTTTCGACGATCCGGCCTACGTCAGCGTTCGTTCAACGTTGTCAGAGCGATTGAGGGATCACGCGAATCGACCTGGAGAACGGGCTGCACCTGGGGTTTTGGTGGCACCCGTCTAACGAAAAGGTAGCGTGGACGTCATGGATGACACCGTGATTCAAGGTCCACCCCACGACCCCGTGGAGGAGTTTCGCTTTAGCGCACTTCCAGAATGGGAGCGTCTGGGCGACTACCAGGACATCGTTTACGAGGTAGGCGAGGCAATAGCGCGTCTCACTATTAATCGCCCTGAGGTTCGAAACGCCTTTCGACCCCAAACACTCTTTGAACTCGCTCACGCTTTTGAGCGTGCGCGTGACGACATTACGGTGGGCGTCATTATTCTTACCGGCGCTGGTCCCGACGCGTTTTGCTCAGGGGGCGATCAACGTATTCGCGGTGACGACGGCTACATCGGTGACGACGATGTCGCGCACCAAGGTGTTGGACGCCTAAACGTGCTTGACCTACAGATTCAGATTCGCCGTCTACCCAAGCCCGTCATCGCCCAGATTGCGGGCTACGCCATCGGGGGCGGTCACATTTTGCATCTCGTGTGCGATCTCTCCCTCGCTGCCGACAACGCTCGGTTTGGCCAGACGGGGCCGCGGGTTGGTTCCTTCGACGGCGGGTACGGGTCGTCGTTACTCGCGCGCACCATCGGATTAAAAAGGGCCAAGGAAATCTGGTTTCTCTGCCGCCAGTACGACGCCGCGCAGGCCCTCGAGTGGGGTCTCGTTAATACAGTGGTGCCGTTGAAAGACCTCGAACGAGAGACCATCGCCTGGTGTCGCCAAATTTTGACGCTGTCGCCGATCGCGCTTCGGATGTTGAAGGCGGGATTTAACGCCGCGGACGATGGACTTGCGGGTGTTCAGCAACTGGCCGGTGACGCGACGATGCTCTTCTACATGTCTGAAGAAGGCCAAGAGGGCCGCAATGCGTACGTCGAGCGACGAAAGCCAGATTTCTCGAAGTTCCCAAAGCGCCCGTGAGCGAAGCTCCCAGGTCGTTGCAGCGTTGGGTTCTCGCGGCTCGTCCGCGAACGTTACCAGCCGCCGCAGTGCCCGTTGCGCTCGGTGTGACGTTGGTGCGTCCAGAGAGCATTAATTGGCTCAACGGGGCTCTCTGTCTCTTCATCGCGCTCGCTTTGCAGATTGGGACCAACTACGCCAATGACTACTCGGACGGTGTTCGCGGTACTGATGAAGTACGAGTTGGCCCTTTTCGACTGACGGCGTCGAAGCTTGTCGCAGCCAAAAGTGTTCGCAACGCAGCATGGCTCGGCTTCGCATTAGCTTCACTCGCGGGGCTCTGGCTGTCATCTCGTACGTCGTGGTGGCTTGTCCTTATTGGGCTAACGGCGGTGTTGGCAGGTTGGTTCTACACCGGCGGACCACGACCGTATGGCTATTACGGTTTTGGTGAACTTTTTGTCTTCGTCTACTTCGGCTTAGTGGCGACCGTGGGATCGACCTACGCCCAACATCTCACGATTCCTTCGAGGGCGTGGTGGCTCGGGGTTGTGGCAGGCTCGATGGCTTGCGCTCTCTTAGAGGCAAACAATATGCGTGACATTGACGGCGACCAGGCCACAGGGAAGAAAACCCTTGCAGCGCGACTGGGTAGGGCGCGAAGCAAGTGGCTGTATGTTGCCTGCGTGGCGGGCGTCGTGGTTGGTGTCGTTGGTGCTCGAGAACTGGTGATGGTCGTAGTGGTCGCAGTTCTCTACGCGCCTGGACTTCGCTTGGCCTTCTCGCACAAGAAAGGTCGAGAACTCCTGGCGCTCTTGATTCATTCGGCGCGCACCCAACTACAAGTCGGTGCTCTCCTTGTATTACTTCTTGGATTCAACCGCTACTGGGGCTGACGTTGCGTAAGGAGGAGGGCAACGGCGTCGGGTTGTTCGAGGTGCGCGGCGTGGCCGGCGTCGTGGATCAGCGAGAAATGTGGGCGTGCCAAATGCTCTCTTAGTTGATGCCCTTCGTTGATGAACTTCCTGTCTTTCGATCCAACAACGAGGGTCGTCGCTACGTCGAGTTGGCCGACCGCGTCGCCTAGCCAGGTCTGGGTACCCGTTCCCGCGTGTCGCAGCGAGTTGGCAAGACCCAGCGCGTTTTGGCTGCGCGCGGCTCGCTCTTGTGGGTCGGGGGGGAGCGAAGCGAACATGGGCTGTGCGAGCCACTCACTTAAAAACGAATCGGCACCGATTTCAACGATACGTTCTGCGAGTTTGTCGTCACGTTCGCGCCGAGCATGTCGCTCATCGTTGTTCTGGATACCGAGTGTCGCACTGAGTAGGAAAAGATCGGAAAGGCGCTCGGGATGGCGCAACGCAAAGTGCAAGGCAACGCGTCCGCCCATTGAGTAGCCGCCCAAGACGAAAGGCTCTCTTGGTAAGACTTCGGCGAGCAAGTCAGCGGTCTCCTCGAGAGACGCTGAAATCAAAGCATTTTCGCCATGGCCGGGCAGATCGATGGTGAGGACTTCGTAGGTTCCTGTCAGAATGGAATGAAACTTATGGGCGGAGTTCTTGGTCTGGGTAAAGCCGTGCAGCCACACCAGGACCGGGCCCGAGCCATCACGTTGTAAACCGAGGAGCGACATTGTCACGTAGCGTACCGAGCCCGAGCGTGGCCCAGGCCACCTTCGCAGCGACGCTCTTCGATGAGTGGATTCAATTGGGTCTTTGCGACGTCGTTCTTTCGCCCGGATCGCGCTCGACACCACTCGCGCTGGCCGCAAGCACTCGCTCAGAACTCACCCTTCACGTGCGCCTAGACGAGCGGAGTGCCGGTTTCTTCGCCCTGGGACGAGCGCTCATCACCAGACTTCCGGTCGTGGTCGTGGTGACTAGTGGGACCGCGGCGGCCGAGCTGCACGCGTGTGTTGCTGAAGCGGATCTCGCCTTTGTACCCCTCATCATCATCACGGCCGATCGCCCCCCGGAGCTGCACGGGGTCGGTGCCCCCCAGACCATCGAGCAAGCACATCTCTATGGCGTAATGGTCCGCCATTTCGAAGAACCTGGTGTTTCTCGAATTGAAATCTCGAGTTCCTGGCGCCCACTTGCTAAACGGCTTTGGACCATGGCGAACGGAGGGTCCACGCCCGCGGGGCCAGTGCATTTAAACGCTGCTTTTGTCGAACCACTGGTTGCTGATGCCTTAGAGCTTCCCGAGCGTGACACCACTGATCCACCAGGTCGCGAAGTCAGAGAAGATCTCCCGCCAACCGCGACGCTGGTCGTTGACGGTTCGCGGGTGCTGTGCGTCGTGGGTCAGGGCACCACGAGAGAGATGATCAACGCGTGTCGTTCGCTTAAGTGGGTAGTGCTCGGTGACGCGACGGCGCAAGGTACGTTGCCTTATTTCGACACACTTCTTCGCTCGAAGGACTTCGTCGAGACCGTGCGCCCCGATCTCGTCGTTCGATTAGGTGGAATTCCGGCGTCAAAAGTTCTCGCGGAGCAGCTTCGCCAGTGGGGCACTCGAACCGTCAGCCTCAATTGCGCCGGTTTTGTCGCGGACCCCGATCGTCTCATTACTGAGGCCTATGAAGGGCATCCGCTCGCCGAGTATGCGGCCCTTGTTGGTCGTGGCGACTACGTGGCTACGTGGCTCGCCGCGTCAAAGAAAGTGTCGGCGTGGCTGAAGGTGCTCGAAGCGAGTGAAATGGACCTAAGCGAGCCACTCGTCGCGAGAGCGGTCGTTGCTGCGAGCAACGCTGAAGATACCCCGTTGGTCGTGGGATCGTCGATGCCGGTTCGTGAGGTGGAGTGGTGGAGCGAGTCGCGTCAAAGTACTGCCCTCGCCAATCGTGGTGTGAACGGCATCGACGGCGTCGTGTCGACGGTGCTCGGGGTTGCAACTGGATCAAAGGCGTTAGGACTCGTTGGTGATCTTACCATGTTGCATGACGTATCAGGTCTGGTGGACGGCCTGGGCTCGGCGGGTGGAACGTGTGTGCTGGTCGTCATGGACAATCAAGGTGGCGGAATTTTCTCGTTTTTGCCTCAAGCCACGTCGCTGGATCACGATCGATTCGAATTGCTCTTTGGCACCCCGCGCCCTCACGACCTTGTCGCCGTCGCCAAGGCATTTGGCCACGCTGCCTACGCGGTAACGACGCTCGCCGAACTTGACGGGGCTATGAAATCGTGCCTTGCCTCACCGGGGCTCAGCGTGATCGTTGCAAGGGTGCCTTCGCGCGCTGAGAATGTGGCGGTCCACGAGAGGTGGAACACAGAAGTCTCGGAGCTTCTCTCTCGGAGCGCGACGTGATTGCAGCGTTGCCCGCGTCACTCTTAGCGGCGATACCTATCGCGGTTGCGGCCGGACTGGTTTCTTTTCTCTCTCCTTGCGTGTTGCCATTGGTGCCGGGCTATGTTGCGTTCCTCACTGGATCGACGGGGCGCATCGAGGGGCGATCAGCGCGAGGGAGAGCCTTTGTGGGCTCTTTAGCGTTTGTCTTTGGTTTTGCACTCGTCTTCATCAGTTTTGGCGCGCTCTTTGGAGGACTAGGCAAGGGGCTCACCAACCACCAACGCCTCTTGGAAATCATCTTTGGCACCGTCACGATCGCTCTGGGATTTTTCTTCGCCGGCTGGTGGCCCTCGTCGTGGCTTCAGCGTGAGCGACGGATCCATCGACTTCCTCGGGTATCGATCCTCGGAGCGGCAGTGTTGGGTTTCACTTTTGGCCTCGGTTGGTCACCATGCACTGGTCCGACTCTCGGCGCCATTCTCGGCCTCGCGTCTAATTCATCAAACGCGACAGCACTGCATGGTTCGATTCTCGCGTTCTTCTACTGTCTCGGTCTCGGAATTCCCTTCATCGTCGCGGCGCTCGCCACGGAGTGGATGGCCACTGCATCGACGTGGCTTCGTCGCCACGTGAAAGTCATCGGCATCGTGGGCGGTGTGTTGTTGATTGCTATAGGGGTGAGCGAAGTCAGCGGGCTTTGGCAGTCGTTCGTATTGTGGCTGCAAGTGCATCTCCCTGCGACGAGCTCCTTTTAGTAACAAATGGGTCTCGTAGACTGATTTCATGAATCTTCTTGACGACTGGCGCTTTCGCGGGCTGATCCACCAGACAACGGACGAGGGAATCTTCGATCGTCTGAACGCGGGCTCGGTCACGGCCTATATCGGCTTCGACCCGACGGCACCGTCGCTACACCTCGGAAATCTCCTCCAACTCTGTCACCTTCGTCGGCTCCAACTCGCGGGAAACTGTCCTATTGCTCTCGCTGGCGGAGGGACGGGACTCATCGGCGATCCAAGTTTTAAGGACCTGGAGCGACCGTTGCTGTCTCGTGACATGCTCGAGGCCAACTTGTTGGGTATTCGCGGTCAAATGGAACGATTCTTGGACTTTTCGCCCAGTGCGGGCAAGGCGCAAGCGATGATGTTGAACAACGCTGATTGGCTGACTACCGTGCCGCTCACTGATTTTTTGCGCGACGTGGGCAAACACTTCACGGTGAATCAGATGATGGCCAAGGACTCCGTCAAGAGTCGTTTGGACCGTGATGACGTTGGTCTGTCCTTCACTGAGTTCTCCTACATGCTGCTCCAGGCCTACGACTTCTTGCGGCTCAATCTCGACCACGGTTGCACGTTGCAACTGGGCGGGTCTGATCAATGGGGCAATATCACCATGGGCGCCGAACTGATTCGCAAAGTCACTGGCAACCTGGCGGCGGGACTCACGACGCCGTTGTTACTTCGAGCAGACGGTACCAAGTTTGGCAAGTCCGAGGGCGGCAACGAAAACGTGTGGCTTGACGCCCAACGCACATCGCCGTTCGCGCTTCATCAATACTTGCTCAACAGTGACGACGACACGACGCCGTCGCTGCTTCGTTTTTTCACGTTCCTTGATCACGAGACGATTCTCGCTCTCGATGAGGCTACGAAGACGTCGCCTCAAGAGCGGCGAGCGCAACGCGCTCTCGCTAATGAAGTCGTGACCATGGCGCACGGGGCCGAGGCCGCAGCTAAGGCGGAGCGCGCCGGTGAGGCGCTGTTCTCTGAGGCGATCGCTGAGCTCGATGAAGCGACGCTGCTCGAGGTCGTCGCTGACGCGCCGTCATCGTCTTGGTCGCGTGAGGAGCTCGAGGCTGGTGTTGACCCCATAGAACTTCTTGTTCGCTGCGATTTGGCTAAGTCCAATGGTGAAGCTCGCCGCTTCATAGAACAGGGTGGCGTGTCGGTCAATAACGTGCGTCTCGAGATCACCTCGCGCGTCGATCTCAATAACGCACTGCACGGAAAGTACTTGGTCGTGCGTCGAGGTAAGCGTCAGCTTCACCTTGTGGTTGCCGCGTGATTCGAACACTGGGCGCCGTTTTGGTGGCCGGCGTAGTGCTCAGTGCCTGTGGCTCGATAAGCGGCTCTAAAGCAATGACGGGTTGGGTTTTGCAAAGCGGATATCTTTCAAGTGCAAAAATCGTTCTTTCGGACGCTCGACACGCGGCAAGCGCGCTTGAAAAAACGTCGACGTCAGACGCTGGCCTACATACCGTGTGCGGCGTGTTGCTCGTGGACACCGAGACGGCGAACGCGTCACTACCTACGCCTGACAATCGAGCTACGAAACTACTCTCTGACGCCTACACGAACCTTGGCGCAGGCGCGAACGAGTGTTACAACGCCTCGTCCAGCGTCACCGCGCGGGCGAAAGCGATCAAGTCGCTGGCGGTTGGAGCAAGCGATCTCTCCGAGGCTTCGGCGAGAATCGCGAGCGAATCAACGCCTTAGTTTTTGGCCGGGCGAAGATCGATCTCGAGACGCAAGATGCCGTCGTCGAGGGTCGCGGTTGCGTCACCGAGCATGGCGAAGTCTTGGAAGTCTAAATTCGCGGCTTCTATAAAAAGCAACCGCTCGGGTCCTTCTACCGGAGGGACGCTGCGACGTTTAACGGCGTCGGCGCGTTCTTGGAATCGACGAATCATCTCATTGGGGTCAAAGGCTGGGCTCACAGGCAAATGCTAGGGGTTTCTTGAGAAGCTTGAGTTGGTAGTATGGATACTCAACTCAGTGTTGTTGAGTTGTGGTCGCCGCCAGGTATTGGCCTGCGACCAGTGAGGAGTTGCCGTGAAAAAGGGTCGCCATCGTCGTTTTGTAGAGGCGCGTGAACTTAAGCGTTCTACTGGTCCTCGTGCCACCACCTGCGTTGAGTGCGGAGCCGCACCTGAAGATATTCACGCGCAGTGGTGCATGGCCGAAGAGGATCGATTCGACGAGATTCTCGGCTCTCTCCCTCGAACGGTGTTCAACGAAGAAGACCCTCTCGCTGCTGAGAACTAAGACTTTTTGCGCAGTACAGGATGAGCGAGACGCGTGGCCTTTGGCTGTGTCGCTCGATTGTCCAAATATGCGCGAAGACGCTCGTAGACCGTAACGCCCACCATCGCCGTAAGTTCCTCTTGCATTGAGTCAACAACGCGTGTCTTTCCTACAAAGGCCGACGCCGACTCCGTGCACCACCAGTGAAACTCCGCCCCACCGGCACCCCAATCGCGTCGGTTCCACTGACCAATGCGCGTAATAACGTGACCGTCGTCTTCCACTTCGTCGTCGCGACGTAAGGGGAGTTGCCAGCACACTTCCGGTTTGAGTGGAATGTAACTCTCGTTGTTATCCATCGCCATAACGTGGAGTGCGCATCCAGCGCCACGTGGAAAATCTGGTCGGTTTAGAAAGATGCACGCGTCCTGGACGAGTCGTGTAACGATTTCGCCGCTCTTTTTCACTCGGGTAGTGCCCGCCTTGCCCTTGGACTTGAACTGCCATTGGTCGTCGCTCAGACGTTTGGCAGCCTTTTCAACCCGACGGCGATCTTTTTCGTCGACGAAATGAGCTCCGTAGCTACAACAACCCTGAACGAGTTCGGGCGTCGGCCCGGTTAATACACCCTGGCAGCCATTGCCAAAGATGCAGGTCCAGTTGCTTTCGAGAAACGTGACGTCAAACATCCACGTTCTTTCGCGTTTGGTGTCTTCAAAACTTACCCACTCGTGGGCGTCACTGGGAATAGCGGTCACAAAGAAAACTTAGTTGGCGCGACGCCTTCCCAGGGTCACCTCTAGACTTTGCTCATGACTTCGATAGACACATTTGACGTTCTCACGCTCACCGACGAGGCCCGCAACGTGGTCATTGACGCATTGAACAATGAGACGCCGAGTGAGTCACTGGCACTGTGGGTCGAGGTGACAGGAACACGAGGCGCGGGTTACGCCTACGACCTGTACTTCTCAGAGTTGAATCTCGCACCCGATGACGCGGCTATTGGCCGCGACGGTGAGGTCACGATTGTTATTCCCGCCGCGAGTGTGGAGCGCCTTCGTGGCAGCCGACTCGAGTTCGCGAGCGAGGGCGGCGGTGGCCTGGTTCTCGTAAACCCCAACAGCCCCACGCCCGAAGAGAGCAATCCTGGCGTACCGGCGGACATATTGGCTCTGGGGATTGACGGACCATTGGCCGTTCTGGCCGCGACAGTGCTCGAAGAACAGGTCAACCCTTCTATTGCTTCTCACGGCGGTCGCGCAGACCTCGTGGCCCTCGACGAAGAGAAGAAGACTGCCTACGTCAAGCTTTCCGGGGGCTGCCAGGGTTGCGCAATGAGTCGAATGACCTTGACCCAAGGCATTGAAACGATGTTACGTGAAGCAATCCCCGAGCTCGCGAGCGTGCTCGACGTTACCGACCACGCGTCGGGCGTCAATCCCTTTTACACACCTGAGTAAGGGTCAAGGTAACGGTTCACTCTAGAATTGAACAATGTTGCGCTTCCTTACTGCCGGTGAGAGTCACGGCCCGTCGCTGAGCGTCATCGTTGAAGGCCTTCCGGCCGGACTCGCCGTTAGCGTCGAAGAGATGTCCAGCGAGCTTGCTCGTCGCCGGCTTGGCTACGGTCGCGGGCCTCGAATGCGCTTTGAACGTGACGAGTTGCGTCTGATTGGTGGGGTGCGACACGGCCGCACACTCGGATCGCCCGTGTCCGTTGAGATCTTGAACTCAGAGTGGCCAAAATGGGAAGAAGAGATGTCGCCCGCACCGGGCACGCCGAGCAAGAGGCTCTCTACTCCTCGACCAGGCCACGCTGACCTTGCGGGCATGCAGAAATACTCCTTTGATGACGCGCGCGACGTCCTGGAGCGGGCGAGCGCCAGAGAGACGGCGGCGCGCGTTGTCGCGGGACACTTGGCCAAGTTGCTCCTTTCGACGCTCGGCATTGACGTGCTCAGTCACGTCATTCGCATCGGCGCCGCGACCATGCCCACCGGACTACGACCTTTGGCGAGTGATCTCTCAGCCATTGACGAGAGTGAAGTGCGCTGTTTTGACGCCGCGAGCGAAGCCGCGATGATCGCAGAAATTAAGGCGGCTGCCAAAGAGGGGGACTCTCTAGGCGGCATTGTCGAAGTCATTGCGTATGGCGTACCGGTTGGACTTGGCAGTCACGTCCACTGGGACCGAAAGCTCGACGGCCTCTTGGCCGGAGCGCTGATGAGCATTCAGGCGGTCAAGGCCGTAGAGATTGGCGACGGTATGACCCAGGCCGGTCAACGTGGCAGCGTCTCGCACGACGCCATCGCGATCGACCAAGGATTTGTGCGAGGTGGCGGGTTCATTCGTCGTAGCGATCACGCGGGCGGCCTCGAGGGCGGCATATCGTCAGGTGCGCCAATCATTGCCAAAGTTGCGATGAAACCTTTAGCGACCTTGAACCGTCCGGTACTTGAGACCGTCGATGTGGCGACGGGAGAATCTACCGTGTCCTTTAAAGAGCGCACCGATGTTACGGCTGTGCCGGCACTCGGCGTCGTGAGTGAAGCCATGATGGCATTAGTGCTTGCTAACGAGGCTTTGCGAAAGTTCGGCGGCGACTCAGTCGAGGAGTTCACGCGCAATCACGCTGGCTACATTGCGAACCTTGGTTCAACGGCGTCGGCCGCGCGCGCCGACTAATCGTGGCCCGTCTCGTCTTGGTGGGACTGCCGGGCGTTGGTAAGTCGACGCTCAGCGCGGCACTCGCCGACCACTGGCGCTGCACTGCGATTGACACCGACGACCTCGTTGCGCAGCGAGGAGGAATGTCGCCCGCGCACCTGCTGCGCGATCAGGGCGAAACGGTATTTCGCCAACACGAACTCGACGCACTACGAATAGCCTTGGCGAGCGACGCTGTCGTCGCGACTGGAGCTGGCGTCGTTACGACGCCAGACGCGCGCGAACTCCTTGAGAAGTCTTTTTCCCTTTGGCTTGACTGCGATGATGAGACGCTGCTGTTGCGCGTTGGTGATGGCGAGCGACCACTGCTCGGCGATGATCATCGTCAAGGCCTCGTGAAGCTCCGTTCCGAACGAGAGGTTTGGTACGAATCCGTAGCGCGGGTGCGTGTCGACGCGTCGGGGTCGTTGGAGGACGTCGTGCAGCGAGTGCTTGCCCAGATCGACGCAGTGGCGCCGTGAGAGTGACTGTCGAGTTGGACGAGCGCAGTTACGACGTCATCGTGGACGAGGGCGCTCGAAATGAATTGTCGGCGCTCATCAGCGCTCGCGCACCACGCGCCAAAAGTGTGGTCATCGTGACCTCGGACTCGCTCGCGGTCCAACCGTGGTTTGACATTGAGAGTGGGCGTGAACAAAGGGTTTTTCTCGTGCCCGAAGGCGAAAGTGCGAAAACGATGTCGGCGGCCGAAGAGTTAGTTGAACTGTTCGCCGGCGCTCAGCTTTCGCGTGACGACGTGGTGGTGGGCATGGGCGGGGGAGCTATTACGGATCTCGCCGGTTTCGCGGCCGCGATCTACCTTCGCGGAATCGCGCTCGTGCAGATACCCACTTCTCTCGTTGGACAGGTCGACGCGGCCATCGGCGGAAAGACGGGGGTCAACCTTGCCGCGGGCAAAAACTTGGCGGGCGCCTTTCATCAGCCACTTGGTGTCCTTTGTGACACGAGCGTGCTTTCGACCCTGTCGGAACGTGAACGTCGAAGTGGTCTAGGCGAGATCGCCAAGTGTTGGCTCTTAGAGGGTCGCGATGCGCGCGAACTTGCAACGACCTCGCTGGGCGACCTCGTAGAGCTAGCCATTCGCCTCAAGGCGTCCCTGGTTTCGGGAGACGAGCGCGAAGGTGGCAGCAGAGTTCTTCTTAACTACGGCCACACGCTTGCGCACGCACTGGAAAAGCTTTCACTTCGTGAAGACCCCGATGCATTGCGACACGGCGAGGCCGTGGCCATTGGTCTGGCCTTTGCGGTGCGTCTCGCTCACGAGCTCGGTCTCGTGGACGTTGAACGCGTCGCCAATCACGACGCGGTGCTACGTGAGCTAAAACTCATTCGACGTCTGCCCGAAGGCGCCGAGACCGAAGAGCTCCTCGAAGCCATGAGCCACGACAAGAAAGCCCGTCATGACTTGAGTTTCGTGTTGCCGGGGCCTGAAGGATTTACGTTAGTGAGCGGTATCGATCCATCAACTGTCCGCGACGTACTAAACCGATTCCGAGGAGAACTATGAGTGGGGAAATACTGCTGTTGTCGGGCCCAAATCTCGATCAATTGGGTACTCGTAGTCCCGAGATCTACGGAACAATCACGTTAGGTGAGCACGTTGCACGCTTTAGTGGACTCGCTCACTCCGCCGGTTTTAGCGTGCGCCATCTCCAGTCGAATTTTGAGGGTGACCTTATTGAAGCGATTCGAGACGCGCGAGAGACGTGCGTGGCAGTGGTGCTGAATGCGGGAGCGCTAACTCACTCATCGTGGGCGCTCGCTGACGCGTTGGCGACGTTTGATGGATTTAAGGTCGAAGTCCACCTCTCTAACCCGGCCGCCCGAGAACCGTTCCGCCACGTCAGCACGCTCGCGGGCGTGGTGAGCGGATCCATTGCAGGCTTTGGCGCTCTCAGTTACGACCTCGCCTTCGAAGCAGTGTGTCGCTCGCTCCAAGCGCCCTAGATCCCACATTCGTAGCCGTTGCCTAGACTGTGCTGCGCACGAATCGCGAAAGGCACTAAGGCCCATGGCGGCAATCTCTACTTCAGACATTAAAAATGGCATAACCCTCAAAATTGACGAGGGACTCTTTACCGTAATGGAGTTCCAACACGTCAAGCCCGGCAAAGGCGGCGCCTTCGTGCGCACCAAACTGCGTAACGCTCGCTCGGGGGCGGTGATCGAGCGCACCTACCGGTCTGATGAACGGCTCGAGCAGGCCATTATTGATAAGCGCGACACGCAGTATCTGTACCGCGACGGAGATGATTACATCTTCATGGATCAGTCGAACTTTGACCAGGTCCCGGTTTCGTCGAAAAGCTTGGGCGAAACTACGAACTTTTTAATTGAGACCGGCAAGGCCATGCTTATCTCGTACAACGAAGAGATCATCGGTGTTGAGCTGCCCGCTTCGGTAGAACTCACGATCACCGAGACCGAGCCTGGTGTCCAGGGCGACCGAGTATCGGGCGCTCGTAAGTCCGCCACGCTTGAAACGGGTTACGTGGTCCAAGTACCGCTGTTTGTCGGTCCCGGCGAAGTCATAAAAGTTGACACACGCTCCGGCGAGTACATGACCCGAGCGTAGGGTGAGCGAACTGGGCCAACAGCGTCGTCAAGCACGCGAGCGAGCATTAGAGCTGGCGTACGAAGCGACGGCGAAGGACCGTGCCTTAAGTGACGTTGTGGCGGAGCAGGCGGTCGCGCCCGACGCCTACGCCGTTTCCATCCTGAAGTCCGTTGAGCAACATCGTCAGCACATCGAGACGGTGATTGAAAAAAATTCACTCGACTGGCCGCTGGATCGACTGGCCATTATTGACCGATTGGTGATGACGCTCGCGCTCGGTGAACTGTTGCTCGACGATCCTCCACCGACGCCCGTGGTGCTCGATGAAGCGGTAGAACTCGCGAAAATTTATTCGACAGAAAGTTCAGCTTCGTTCGTGAACGGCGTTTTAAGTTCCTGCGTGAACGACCTAAGGTAATACACGACCAACTTTAAAGGAGTTGCTTCGTGCCGGGCATGAATCCAACGTCAATCGACCTGACGAACGAACTCGTTGTCACACTTTTTCGGCACTCACTCTTTTTTACGGCTCTGCTGTGGATAACGGTCATATCGATGACCGTTATGGCCGTCGTGGTGCTGACGCGGCACATTTTGAACTTCAACCTTTCGCCTACCGGCGTCAGCGAACCGACCGCGCGCACGTACCTTCGCTGGGGCTTCGGAGCACTGTGGCTCATTGATGGGCTCCTGCAATTTCAGCCCTCGATGCCGCTGGGTCTGGCGAATAATGTTCTTTCGCCCGCGACAATCGGCACCCCGTCGTGGCTTCACGACTTGATGCAGCACGGCATCGTTCTCTGGAATAGCCACCCGATTGACCTAGCCGTAGGCGTTGCGTGGTTCCAGGTTGGCCTAGGCCTTGCTCTACTCGTCTCGAAGGGACCCTTTGGGCGAATTATTGCTGGGGTATCAGCGGGCTGGGCTGCGCTTATTTGGCTTATCGGAAACGGCGCGGGTGGAATATTTGTATCAGGTGCCTCAATACTGTTTGGTTGGCCTGGCGCGACGTTTTTCTACCTCGTGGCGGGTGTGTGGCTTGCGCTTCGAGCCGAGACGTTTGAGCGTCTCTTCTCCGTCGTAACGCGGCGCCTGCTGAGCGTTTTGCTCCTCGTGGCCGTGGTGTTTCAATGTCTCCCTTCGGCGGAGTTCTGGCACGGGGGCAACAACAACGCCTTAACGTCCATGACGAGGTTTATGACCAATGTGGCGCAGCCGGGCTGGTTGGCGCAGATCGTTCGACACGTCGGCACGGTTGCTGGCGTCATGGGCGGCGGCTTCAACGTTCTCGTTATCCTGTGGCTCCTCGTGTGCGCCGTTGGTCTTTGGCTCTCCGTGGACAGAGGTTGGAGTTGGCCAGTTTGGACACTTGTGGCGGGATGCTTCTTTTTTTGGATCGTCGCGGAAGACACGGCGCTATTTGGCGGAGTCGCCACTGACGTGAATTCGCTTCTGCCTCTCGCGTTATTAGTGACCTGCGCGTTACCAAAGTTTCAGGTACTCGGCGCTCGTACCCGCCGACTATCCATCGAGTGGACGAACAGTGCGGGCGCAGTCGTCGCAGTCTTTGCATCGGGAATGATTCTTTTTTCATCCATTTTGATGACGAGCGCTACGTTCGCTAGTGCGGAAAACACGCTGTACGTTGCGCGAAACGGCACCGCGTCACAGATGTCCACCAAGGCATACAATTTCTCGTTGACCGATCAGTTCAAGAAGACCTACGCGCTTGACGAACATGCGGGGCACGTCACGCTCTTAACCTTTTTAGATCCACACTGCTGGACGGACTGTCCTCTCTTGGCTCAACAACTTGAGCAAGTTCGCTCTGAATTGTCGGCGAACGCGAAACTCGACATCGTTGCGGTTGCAGCTGATCCGTATCATGAAAAGATTTCAGATCTCCGTCACTTCATCGCCATTCGCGGGCTGAGCGACGTCAAGAATTTCTATTTCGTAACTGGAAAATTGTCGTCTCTGAAGAAAGTATGGAGCCACTACGGCATTGGCGTGACAATGAAGCCAACCGACAAGATGAGCATCCACTCTGACGACATGTTCATCATCTCGGCTAATGGCGCGATGCACTGGATAATCCCTGATGATCCCGTGAATAGTCAAGCGGGTCAAGCATCTGCAGATACCGAGCTCAAGAGTCTCCTCGCATCAGAGGGGATTCACTAGTACTCTCGGGGCTTCTCCGGCGATTTTGCGTGAACGCTGCGAAGGTAGTCGTTGTAGGTCGCGAGTGCTTCGTCGCTTTTCGGCTCTAACGATGCTTCGTGCACGGGGGAGGTTTCGTCGTTGTCGTCGTCGTTGATGAGCTTGTGCCACATGTACACCGCATAACCCGCAAAGAGGGGCCATTCAAAGACGTACGCCCATGACAACTCATTGCCGGACAACGCACGGTGAATTTCAATGGCGAAAGCCGAGATGCAGATAATCTCTGCAAGAGCAAGTCCAATGTGGCTTCTAAAATTATTTAAGTGTTTTAGGGCCACAAGTCTTCACTTTGGTGAGAACAGTTGTTATTATAATTTTCGAGTTTAATTCGGTTAAGTTAATTCTCAGATTTTTCTTAAAGTCGACAGTGTCAAAAAGGGTGGAGTTATGACAAAGGGTGGCAGGCTGGCTACGGTCCTCGGACTCTTCTTGGTTGCAGTGGGTCTTATCGTATGGGCGGTAGCTTCGTTCATCGCTCCCGGTGTTCCCGGCGGAGTGATGAGTTTCACTAACACGCAAGCTAAAGGACAACCGGTGCACTTGACCGTGCAGACTGTTGGCTCTATTGGCTTTGGTCCGCACCCAACATGGGTCTCGTACCTCGTGAAAGATCCAAAGACTGGTCAGTGGGTGCACGATACGTCGTGGCAACTTCCTTCGAACACCGTGATTGACATGACGGTCTACCAATACGACTCAGGTAGTCCACTGCGCAATCAAGAGTTCGGGCAAGTGCAGGGTGTCATTGGTGGCAAAGCCACTCTCAATGGCACTCCGTACAGTGCGTACGACTCGTACACCGGTAGTGGCGTGGGCCACACGTTTACGGTTCCGTCGCTGAGTCTGAGCGTGCCGCTCGTTGGCGTTGCTGGAAACAATATCTGTGGAGTCGCGCCCTGCAATTCAAAGTACTCACGCAACATCATCAAATTCAGCTTCAAGACACCAGGGCCCGGAAGTTATAACTGGCAATGCATCGTGCCGTGCGCTTTGGGTTACCTATTCGGCAACGGAGGGCCAATGTCAACACAGAACTACATGGGTGGCGAGTTGGAAGTGGTGAACGCGTAATGACGTCCGAGAACGTAACCAAAACGGAGCCACGCCACATGCGTCGAATGACGGTGATTTGGATTGTCGTCTCCGTAGTGCTTGATCTCTTGTTTTACTTCCTCGCGGGACCTCACATGCCGCCCGGAAGAATGACCACGTCAGCCCAGTCCGATCAATTCGACTTCAACATTCTGATGGTCGTTGCACTTCCCGTGCTCGTTGGCGTGTGGGAGTTCATGTTGTATGCCCTTATTACGTGGCGTTCAAAGCGGGCAGGCGTGGCCGAACCCGTTGGCGGACCAGCGGCGGCGGGCAATAGGAAGGCTGAAGTTTCGTGGGTTATCATCACGTCAGTTGCGGTCGTCCTCCTTGCAGTCTTTGGCATTGTCGAGCTGATTGCCGACCAAGGCTCCGGTGGTGGTGAGGGGCCGAACCCAATTTGGCAGCCCGCTGGCGCTACGACGGCTGATGCAGCCGCGCTCGCGGGCGCGGGCACGTGGGCGCCGAATAGCAACGACATACTTGTTGTTCAAGTTATCGGTCAACAGTGGAAGTGGACGTATCGCTACCCAACGTTTGGTGGATTCGAGTCGCAGAAGTTGATTCTTCCCAACAACACCAACATTGAATTCAATGTGACGTCGCTCGATGTGATTCACAGTTTCTGGGCTTACCAACTCGAAGTCAAAGCCGACGCGAACCCTCTAGTAAATGACGTCGCCTTTACCAAGACCGTGCAACTCGGTAAATTTGTTGTTCGCTGCAGTGAGTTGTGCGGTATCTGGCACGGCAGCATGTACAACTACGGCAAGGTTGTGTCCCAATCGGACTTCTTGAATTGGGCTACCGCAACCGAATCGAAGAATGCCGCGAATACCGCGAATCTCCCGGCCTTTGCCTGGACCTACGTGCCGGACGCGAACGGTGCTGCCGGTGGCTTCTACCCCGACGGCAACGTAACCCCGTACAGCTCCGTCGAGACGTACGGTTCAAAGCAGCCGAGTTAGTCATGATCTACACGCTTGAGATTGAACGAATGTCAATGGACAAAGAAACGGAGATTGCGCGATGACAATTAGCGCAGAACAACCGACCGAAGTGGTCGCCGGCAACGTAGTGCCGCCAGTATTGACGCTGCGACCCGAGAGGAAACGACCAGGCTGGTTAAGCCAGCATCTCGGTACGGCGATCCTTTGCGGATTCCTCGGCTACATCTTGGGGCACTGGTTCGGTAACTACATCTCCAACGGTTACCCCGCCATCGCTAACAATGGCCAAAACTCGATTTCGGACCTCCTGGCCCTTATCGGTATGGTGATTGGTTGGCTCCTAGGTATTGGCGCGCTGAACTATCCGATCGCAAAAATCTTCGGTCGACAGGCGAATACCGAGGTTGAGTATGAGGGTTTTAGCAAGTACTTCCGCTACAACCTCGATCACAAAGTTGTTGGACTGCAGTACGTAGTTGGAGTGCTGCTCTTCTTGTTCACCGGCGGACTTCTCGCGATGGCGATTCGCACCGAACTCTTGAGTCCAACGACGCACATCTTTAACGCGGGCACTTACATTGCCATCGTCAGTGAACACGGAACGATCATGATGATGATGGCCACGTCCATCATCATTGGACCGATTGGCAATTACTTCGTCCCACTCATGATCGGGGCACGCCGAATGGCGTTCCCTCGAATCGAAGCCTTCAGTTTTTGGATATTCACCGCGGGCTACATGGTTATCTTCTCTGCTCTGCCCTTTGGTGGATTCCCGACTGGCTGGACTGGTTACGCGCCGCTTCAAACACAGGCTGGCCCGGCGATGGTTTCGTACCTCTTCGGTTTTGCCGTCGTCGGATTGGGCATGATCGCTGCTGGCTTTAACGTTGCGTGTACCGTTATCAACTACCGTGCCCCGGGTATGACCTGGGGCCGACTCCCCGTTTTCGTGTGGGGAATCTTGTCAACTACTGCGCTCCTTACGCTCGCGACGCCGGTTCTCTTCGGTGCTGGCCTGTTCGGCTTGCTGGACAAGACGGTGCAGACGGCGTTTTACGTGAATGAGCATGGCGGTAGTTCGTACCTGTGGGAGAACCTCTTCTGGTTCTTCGGTCACCCTGAGGTCTATATCATGGCACTGCCAGGATTTGGAATCATCGGTGAAATTATCCCGGTCTTCACTCGTAAGCCACTATTCGCGTATCGAATCGCGTCGGCGGGAATGATTGGTGTGGCGTTGTTGTCGTTCTTCGTGTGGCAACACCACCTCTTTCAGAGCGGTATCAACCCCGATATGCGTCCGCTGTTCATGCTTACGACCGAACTCATTTCGATTCCGACAGGCTTCATCTTCTTAGTGGGGATGGGGACGCTCTATAAGGCCAAAATTAGATTAGAAGTCCCGATGCTGTTTTGTCTGGCGGTGTACTTCAACTTCTTAATCGGTGGAGTGACCGGCGTCTTTCTCTCGGACGTCCCCGTTAACGTGACCGTTCACGGTGGATTCTTTGTGCTGTCGCACTTCCATTACACCATCATGGGCGGGATCGTCTTTGCGTTCATGGCGGCCCTCTACTTCTGGCTGCCCAAGATGACAGGCAAGATGATGAACAAGAAGCTCGGTCTCTGGCATTTTTGGACCATGTTCGTCTTCTTTAACTTGACCTTCTTCCCGATGTTTATTATCGGCCTGCTCGGTCAGCCCCGCCGAGTCTTCACGTACGCGAAGAATCTCACGTTCCTCAACGACTTTTCCTCGGTGAGTGCTTTTCTACTCGGTGCATCATTCTTGCTCTTCTTTGCGAATTTGATGTGGTCTATGTTCATCAGTCCCGAGAAGGCTCCGGCGAATCCGTGGGACTCCTTGGGTCTTGAGTGGAAAACGGCGAATCCGATACCTCACTACAACTTTGAGCGCATTCCGGTAATCATGAACGATCCGTATCACTACAGCGAGGTTGGCGCGCAACCGCTATCCGACCTGGGTGACGACAACATGGTCCACTCAGCGAGTCCATCAACTTCCAGCAATAGCCCGGCGAATTAGAGAGTGGTGCTAGACACAATGAGCGAAACAACTCACATGAGCAATACCCCAGAAGAGCTTGAGTTTGAACTAAGGGCACATATTGGTTCAATTTGGAGTGGCGGGCGACTTTTCATTGGAATCTACACATTCCTGCTCACCTCACTCGTGTTCAGTTACTTCTATCTGCGCTCGAGCAACAACGCGCTGCTGTGGCGACCTGATCACGTGACGGCGCCGACGAGTTATGGATGGGCAATTTACACGTTGACGTTGATGACTGCGTTGCTTGCCATTTATGGAAAGATGCGCCTCAAGAAGGGTGGCGTGCTCGAGTGGCAAGTCGCCGGGTGGACCGGTGTTGCAGCATTGCTCGTGGCACTGTTTCTCCAAATATACGAATTCACTGCGGTGCCGTTTTATCCAGGATCAAGCGGCTACGCGTCGACGTTTATTGGTTTCTGCGTCATCAACATCATGACGATCTTCATTTGCCTCTATTGGCTCGAGACGACTTTGGCACGTGGGCTGCGACTCGATAAAGAAATCGGTGTGGGCAATGTTGTGGTCTCGCGAGACCCGTCGGCGCAGTCGTTTCGCGCGAACGTGTCGAGCATGACATATTTCATGGGATTCATTGCGCTAGCGAGTACTTTGCTGTTCGCAATGTTCTATCTTCTTTAGAGTGCGAAACACTCAAAAGAGTCGTACAGTATTTGTCAATCGTTGAATTCAACTGGTAAAGGTCGGGAGGTAAGAATGCATTCAGTGGACATCTATATCGGCCCTCAGATTCAGTCGTTGGTCGTGCCGCTAGGCGTGCTGTTTGGTGTGATTCTATGGGGATTCTTTCAGCGTCAACCTTCGGAATGACCGAGAGGGTAGTTCGAGGTTTTTTCGCTCGACACGAGGATGTTTTTAGGCCATTACTTGCGGTCGGTGGCTTGTTGCTGTGGTTTCTGTTTCTCGTGGCGCCGTTGGCGACGTGGAGTTCACAGTACGAGTTCGTTCAAGCCATCCAGTTCTCGATTTTTGCGATAGTCGCCCCGGCGCTCTTGGTCCTTGGTCGTCCTTGGCAGTGGCTGGGCCTCGCTTCGGGCGAGTCTGTCGAGATTGGCAGCGACGGCGAGCTACGTGCGCCTTCTCGGCCTCGTCTCGTGGACCGTGTGGCGATGCGTAGAACGAAGCATCTAGGTCATCGAAAGGTGATCGTTCTTTTAATTGTTTTCGTGCTGCAGACCATCGTGTGGCGATTATCACCAGTGGTGAATGCTCTTGGGCACCACGTGTTGCTTGCGATGGTGGAGTCGGTCACGTTGATGGTGGCGGGCGTTTTGCTTTGGATTGAGTTGGTCGATTCGAAGCCTCTGAGTCCATTGGCGACCAGGCCATATCGACTCGGCGTTTCGGCAGTTGCGATGTGGACTGTATGGGTCATTGCCTACCTGATGGCGATGTCGCATAATGCCTGGAATCCGACGCTTCAAGCGCACTCTTCCTTGATTATTTCGAAATCAGCGGACCAACAGTTCGCCGCGGTGGCCATGTGGCTGCTATCAGGGATTGTCTTTGTGCCGCTGGTCTTTCTGAATCTCTTTCGCTGGCTGCAATCCGAGGAAGACCCGAGTGACGAGTTCTATCAATTGGTCCGGAAAGAACATGAGAGAGGATTCTTCGGTCCCAAATCCTAGGGACGTTGTTTTGACAACTTCGTGTCGGTGTAGGAACGAAGTTGTCAAAGGCGACCTCAGAGGGATCCAGATGATCTGGATACTTTTTCGCCTTCCGTTGAGTTAGGTACCTAATAGGTGGGGGAGCGCGGGGAGCGTTGGCGACTTAAGAGGAATCCCCAATATTCGCTGTGCAGCGTCGATATCTTTAATTGCCAACGCGCGTTGTTTATTGAGATTGGCCTCTAGAACGGTGAGGTTGCGGATTTTTCCTGATGTGCCGGGCTTGTTGAAGAGATATTGGATGTCATCAATAGCAGAGAGTGCGTAGTCCGTCATCCACGTACGCACAACTACTATTACACGGTCAACGTGCTTCCCCGCTCTTGTTTCAATGGGTTGAATGTTATTCGTGAGGTCGTAGATCGGTTCACTGGCGAACGAACACGCTGTTTGATCGCCAGTAATCAGTCCAGACGTCTGGGTGATTTCCCCAGGGGTCAATTTTCCTTGAACGAACTTATTGTAAAATTGAAACGTCTCAGTCGCCGCGAAGGCGCACGCCTTGGTATCGGCGTTGATCTGTTTGATGGTGCCATTTTGTGATGCCGCGTCCTGAGATTTGGTGATCGGGCGCGGCAGGTCGGTGATGATCGATACGGCGATGACGACCACTATTGCGACGACAATGAGAAACCAAGGGCGCTTGTACCAGACAGCTTTGGTGATACCAAGCGACGACGTCGCCATCGACGCCGGGTCAAAAGGGGTCTCTTCAAAATCGAATTTATCGTTTGTCACTGGAAAAGACTATCGGTCGTCGCCGCTATACCCTCGGCATAGCGATGGAGAGTTGTCGAGTCGAGTGAAAACACTCCAGATGAGTTCTTCTTAGCGAAGGGTTTGCTAAACGCCTCAAGATTCCCGTTGGGTCCAATGAAGTAGAGAGCGTTGTTATGCGAGACCTGGTTCTCTTTGGCGCCCACTTTGACCAAGATCCCATAAGAAGACCACACACTGTTGAGTTGGCTAAGAGAACCAGTGAGAAACGTCAACGATGGCAGTTTGGCAATACCTGGTAATTGCAGGGCCGCGCTGTTCTTTGTCACGCGCGTGCGACGTGGGTTGGTATTAACTACAACGAACTCAACGCGCGATGAATACTGACCTAATAACTGTGACGCCTGCTTGATTTCTGCCCCTAGAACAGGACATATGTCGTTACAAGTCGAGTTGTAGAACGTCAAGACAACCGCCTTGCCCTTCTGGGAGGCGAGGTTCCATGACCTACCAGATTGTGTTGTCAGCGAGAAGTTTGTCGCGGACGCGGTATTAATGAATTTTAGTCCCATGAACGCCTGGAGCGAATTGATGGTGTTCGCCGGCGCGGCCCCCGTCGTCGTTGTCGTGCTGAGGGTTGATTTGACAATAGAAGTTGAGGTGGTTGCGTTAGAAAAGTTTGGGAAGTAGTGGTCGGACACAATTCCGCCAACGCCGAAGAAGAGGATGGCCGCCGCGGTCCATGCGAGTGCCTTTGGCGGGATAGGTACCCGTCCAGTGCGAAAGGCTGCAATGCGATCAACGCGAGTGTTGGCGGCGGCAAATATTGCCGCTCGTTCTTCAGCACCGAGTTCGTCGTTCGGTTCGACCGAACCTGGGTCCGTGTTGATGCCGGTCATCTAGCAGCCATCTAACTTTCCGATTCTCAACTCTACTGACGGTGCACCTCTTGGAGCACCCGTTCGATTTTAGGTTGTTCTCGCTCAAATATTCGTCACCCAGGCGCGACCCGATTGTTCAAGCATTGAGTGGCGCCAGAAAAGGTCGGCGTCTCACAGTAAAGTGACCTCGTGAGCCAGGACGCGCAATCTGCAGATGACGAGCCAAAGGCATATCGCGCCCCTCTTTTGAAGGGCAAGGAGGCGTTCAAGACTCACCTGATGCTCGTTGTGACTCTGGCGCTTTGCACCCTTGCGTTTTGGTTCGAACTCGGTCGGGCCGAACGGGGCAATCACCTGAGTTGGGCGTACGTTTTTGAGTGGCCACTTCTTGCGGGATTTGCAATCTATATGTGGTGGAAGTTCATTCATCCTGAGACCGCAGTGCAGTCAGAACCTAAGAAACAGCAAAACCTGGCACCTGAGTACTCGGGAATGCTGCTCGCGTGGCAGGAAGAACAGCGAAAGTTAGAAGAGGTCGCTCGAGCCGAGGCGGACGTGCTGAACTCTGGCGACGTTACCGAAGAGAAGCACGAAACACACGAATGAACGTGAACACCTTCGTTATCGTTCGAGTGGCCTGGGCGATTCCAATGGCTGTTGTGGAGCTGCGCGATAGAAGGGGCGATGTGAAATGTCGTATCTGACCCACAATTGGTCCTTTGACCCTTTTGTGATAATCGTCGTCGTCACCGTTATTGCTCACGAAATCGGTCTCTACAGACTTCGACAACACTCGATAGCTGAGCGCACGAAGCGACGTCGCAAGAACTCGCTCTTTTGTTACAGCGGTTTCCTCGTTCTACTCGTCGCGATTGATTCGCCTATTGATTACTGGGCTTCGCAATACTTCTTCGTGCACATGATTGAGCACGTGTTAATTATGTTCATCGCGCCTGCCCTGATAGTGATAGGCGCTCCCTGGATTCCTTTACTTTTCACGCTTCCGGTCAAGCCTCGACGCCGGGTGGGCCGTTTTCTCTATCTCAGTTCCGCGGCGCTCCCGCTTCGTGCCGTGGGGCGATTCGTGCGATTGCCGTGGGTCGCGATTATCTCGTTCAATGCGGCAATGCTGGTCTGGCACATTCCGGCACTTTTCGATCTGTCGGAAAGTAATCAATCAGTTCATATCTACCTCATGCACTCAAGTTTCTTTATCACTGGAGTCCTGTTCTGGCTCCAATTCATCGAGTCGTACCCGATGAAACCGACGCGCACCGCTTTTTGGCAGCTCGGTGCAATAATCGCGACGAATGTCGTGATGACGTTCCTCGCAATATCGATGAGCATGATGACAACCGTGAGCTGGTACACGGCCTACGCCCACGTACCAGGTGTCACGCTTTCACCGTTTGTCGATCAACAAATAGGCGCGGCGATCCTGTGGGTTTGCGGTGACATCTGGGCGTTGCCGGCCTTCATCTTCGTCTTTCGCCGTGCGTTTCACAAAGATGGGCCAGACGCCAAGGTTTATGAGCGATTTGGGAAGTCGTATGACGCTGAGGTCGTGGCGGCGTTTCTTTCTTCGCGGGCGTCTCATTCAGCCGAGACCTCAGCAGATGGCCCTACGGACTCGTAGCGCTCGTCGCCTGGTAAAAAGTTGGTATTGTTGCACCTAGTTCGTCGTGAAGCGGATCCTGTGAGGTTCGAACGGCGGGAGGAAAAGTGTCTGACCATCTAGGGAGTAACGCGCCGACACCAGGCGAGTTCAATCTCCATTCCCAATTGCTCTCCAGCGACGACGTTGCTCGCGCACTCCGACGCATGGCTCACGAAATCGTTGAAAGAAATCGTGAAAGTGACGCGCTGCTTCTCTTGGGCCTTCAGACAGGTGGCGTAGCGATTGCCGAACGTCTCGCGCTGTTACTCGAAGAGATCACCGGTTCCCCCGTGGCACGTGGCTACATTGATGTCTCTTACTATCGAGACGACCTCGATCGCCATCCAACGCTCGATGCTTCGGTGACTTCTATTCCCGTTGACCTGACGGACCGCACGGTGCTGTTAGTTGACGACGTACTTTTCACCGGGCGCACGATCAGGGCTGCGCTCAACGCACTCTCAGAGTGGGGACGTCCTCGAGCCGTGCAACTCGCCGTCCTCGTGGATCGCGGTCATCGCGAATTGCCTATTCGGCCCGATTTCATAGGAAAGAATCTTCCAACGGCGTTAAATGAAGCCATTGTGGCAACGCTGGAAGGTGTGTGGATCGGCACCAGGGACGAGAAATGAAGGACTCTCTGCGTGGTGAAAATCTCTTGTCGCTCCACGACCTCAGCGAAGGTGCCATCGTCGAAATTCTCGATACTGCGGAGTCCTTTGTCGAAGTCAATCAACGAACCATAAAAAAGGTCCCCGCTCTAAAGGGTCGTGTCGTGGCCTCCTTGTTCTTTGAAGAGTCGACGCGTACGCGACTTAGTTTTGAGACCGCGGCCAAGCGCTTGAGTGCCGACGTTCTGTCGCTCGCCATCGCCTCGAGCAGCGTGAAAAAGGGAGAGTCGCTGCGTGACACCATCTCAACGATCGACGCGCTCGGTATCGACGCGGTCGTCATGCGCCATCAATCCAGTGGAGCCGCTCTTCAGGTGAGTCGCTACGTGCCCCACGTTCGCGTCATCAATGGTGGTGACGGGCAGCACCAGCACCCCACGCAAGGACTTCTCGACGCTTTTACGATTCGTCAAATCTTGGCAGAACGATCAGGAACGACGGGCCTCGAATCCGGTGCTGCGCTCTTCAAGGGACTCAAAGTCTTAATGGTCGGCGACCTTCGACATAGTCGCGTTGCGCGCAGTGACGTCGCGGCCTACGTTGGCCTTGGTGCGGAGGTTCGTGTCGCCGCGCCCGGCACGCTCTTACCCGACGACCTCGCCAGTTGGCCCGTCAGCGTCGCGTCAAACTTTGAGGATGCTCTTGAGTGGGCTGACGTGGTGGGACTGTTGCGACTTCAGAAAGAGCGCGGAACAGGCTCGTTCGTGCCTTCACTTCGTGAGTTCACGACGACGTACGGACTCACCATGGAGCGGGTGAAGAAACTCCACCCGGAGACGATCATCATGCACCCCGGCCCGATTAATCGGGGCGTCGAGATTGATTCGCGTGTCGCGGACCTTCCCTGCGCGGTAATTGACCGTCAGGTCGCTAATGGCGTGCCCGTGCGCATGGCCGTGCTCTATCTAAGTGTTGCCGGGACTAAAGGAGATGATCAGTGAGCGTCATCGTATTGCGCCAGGGTCTCGTGGTGGGCGAGCGCTCATGTGAGGTTCAAGACGTCGTCATTGAAAACGGACTCATCCGTGAAGTTGGCGTCAATCTTGATCGTCAAAATGGTGCTCTAGAGATCGACGCCGAGGGTTGTTGGGTGGGACCAGGTTTTGTTGATCTTCACACTCACCTGCGCGAGCCCGGTCGCGAAGAAGCTGAGACCATCGAATCGGGTGCTCGCGCGGGCGCACTAGGCGGATTTAGCGCTCTCGTCGCGATGCCTAACACCGAACCGGCTCTCGACAACGCCGCCTTGGTTTCGTACGTCCTCGACCGTGGCGCACGGACGCCCATCGATATCGCGGTCGCTGGTGCCATAACACTGGGCCGTCGTGGTGAACTGCTGGCACCCATGGCCGAGATGGCCGCGCTCGGCGTACGGCTCTTTACCGACGATGGCCTGGGCGTGCAAGATCCTTCGCTCATGCGCCGCGCGCTTAATTACGCCAAGCCACTCGGGGTGCGTCTCGCTCAACACTGCGAAGACGAGTTGCTCGCCCAAGGTGGATCGATGAACGAGGGCGCCGTCAGCAGCCGTCTTGGATTGGTGGGGCGCCCAGCGCTCTCGGAAGAACTGATGGTAATGCGTGACATTGAACTGGTGCGATTGACGGGCTGTCCACTGCACTTCTTGCATCTCTCGACCGCCCGATCAGTGGCGATGGTGGTAGCCGCACGCCTGGAAGGCCTGCCGGTGACCTGTGAAGTGGCTCCTCACCATTTCACACTCGATGAGCGAATGCTCGAGACCTTCGACCCTCACTTTAAGGTCCACCCACCGCTGCGCCCGCTGAGCGATGTCCAGGCCCTTCGCGCGGCGCTGATTGAGGGTTCCATTGACGCTGTGGCGACTGACCACGCGCCGCACGCTCCAGAATTAAAGGACCTGCCCTTTGATGAAGCGCCCGCTGGAATGTTGGGTCTCGAACACGCCGCGGCGCTGACGTACGAAGCGCTCGGTACCGATTCGGCCAGTCCTGAAATGTTCTTCTCCGTGCTTAGTCGCGGGCCAGCGCGCGTCGCGCAGCTTCGCGCTGGTGACGCGCGACCTCGCCACTTCGCGCACGGGGGCGCAATGGTGGCGGGCGAAGACGCGAACATCGTGCTCTTCGATCCTCGAGAGCGCTGGAATGTCCGTCGCGATAATTTGCAAAGCCGAGCGGTGAACACGCCCTATGACGGGCGCGACATGTTCGGACGCGTGCGCACGCTTATCGCAAAGGGTGAACTGGTTGTTCATGGTGGGGTGTTGGCGTGAATCGTACGACCTCGCATTTGGTGTTGAGTGACGGCACGACCTTTGAGGGATTCGCCGCGGGTTATTTACCCGACGCGGGCTTTACGTCGGGCGAATTCGTCTTTAACACCGCCCTGAGCGGCTATCAAGAAGTGATCACAGATCCAAGCTACGCGGGGCAGATCATTTCATTTACCTATCCTCATATTGGTAACTACGGCGTGACACCGCTCGACGACGAAGCTTCGCGACCGTGGTGTGAAGGCATTGTCGTGCGCGATCTCAGCGACGTTCCATCGAGCTGGCGCTCGGCGGGTTCCCTCGAAGAGTTTTTGGTGCGGCACCGTGTGGCGGCACTTGTGGGCATCGACACGCGACGTCTTACGCGACACCTGCGATCGGCGGGTGCGTTGGCGGGGGCTTTTGGACACGGAGGCCTCGAGACCGTGAACCGCGCGGGCGCCGACGCCAAAGGCACCGACGATACCGACTTCGTGACGAGAGTCTCGACGAAAGAGCCTTATACCTTGGGTGACGGCGACTTGCACGTCGTGGCGTTCGACTACGGCATTAAGACCACCATGGTCAACGAACTTTCACGGCGCTTTCGTCTCACCGTCGTGCCCGCGAACACTTCGGCGCAACAGATTCGCGACTACCAACCCGACGGCGTCTTTCTTTCGAATGGTCCCGGCGATCCTGCGGCGCTCGGTGCCCAGGTGAGCGTCATTGAAGAGTTGCTCGGCACACTGCCAATCTTTGGCATCTGCCTCGGACATCAGTTGCTCGCGGACGCACTCGGCGGCTCCACGTTCAAGCTGCCCTTTGGCCATCACGGTAGTAATCATCCCGTGAAGGATCTTTCATCAGGCAAAATCGAAATTACGGCCCAAAATCACAACTACGCCGTCGAACCAGGATCGCTCACTCGTGCGGTGGTTAGCCACGTCAACTTGAACGACGACGTCATTGAGGGCATCCACGCACCAGGCGAACGTTGCTTTTCCGTTCAATATCACCCCGAGGCGGGTCCGGGACCGCACGATGCTCGCTACCTTTTCGACCGATTCGAGTCCCTGCTTCGAACTAATACTCTTGGAGTCCACTGATGCCGCGTCGCAACGATCTCGCCACGATCATGGTCATTGGTTCAGGTCCGATCGTGATCGGTCAAGCCTGTGAGTTTGACTACTCCGGAACCCAAGCTTGTCAAGTGCTTCGCGCCGAGGGTTACCGCGTCGTCTTGGTGAATTCCAACCCCGCCACGATCATGACCGACCCGGCGATCGCCGACGCAACGTACGTAGAGCCCCTCGACGCCGACGTCCTGGTTGACATCATCGAGCGCGAACGCCCCGACGCGCTGCTGCCCACGCTTGGTGGACAGACTGCGTTGAATCTCACGATGGAACTCGTGCGACGCGGCGACTTAGATCGACTTGGCGTTGAAGTGATCGGAGCGCGCCCCGACGCCATCTCGACAGCCGAAGACCGCGAGCTCTTTAAAGAGGCGATGGCCGAGATCGGTCTCGCGGTACCTGAGTCAGGATTCGCGCATTCGGTCGACGAGGCTCTCAACGTAGCGACGTCGATTGGATGGCCAATTATTATACGTCCGAGTTTTATCTTGGGTGGCGCGGGCACCGGCATTGCTCACAACGAGACGGACTTTCTCCAACTAGCCGCCGAAGGCATCGCGGCCTCGCCCATTGGCGAGATTCTTGTTGAAAAATCAATCGCTGGTTGGAAGGAATTCGAACTTGAAGTGATGCGCGACAACGCTGACAATTGCGTTGTGATCTGTTCCATTGAGAATTTCGATCCCATGGGCGTGCACACCGGTGACTCCATCACCGTCGCCCCTCAACAGACCCTCTCGGACGTGGAGTACCAGGAGATGCGCGACGACGCTTTTCGGGTCCTTCGTCGCGTTGGCGTGGAGACCGGTGGATCAAACGTACAGTTCGCCGTCAATCCCGACACTGGTGAGCGTCTGGTCATCGAGATGAATCCTCGGGTCTCTCGCTCGAGCGCGTTGGCCTCTAAGGCCACGGGCTTTCCTATCGCCAAAATCGCCGCGCGTTTGGCGGTGGGCTACACCTTGGACGAAATTCAAAACGACATCACGAAGGTCACGCCCGCGAGTTTCGAGCCCGTTATTGACTACGTGGTCACGAAGATTCCTCGATGGGCCTTTGAGAAGCTGCCCGGCTCGTCGCCGCAACTCGGCACCCGTATGCAGTCGGTGGGCGAAGTTATGGCCATTGGTCGAAATTTCGCCGAATCGCTCCAGAAGGCGGTGCGTTCACTCGAGCAGGGACGAACGGGCTTTGCCCTCGGTCGCAACTCTGAGTTCGCTGATCTTGACGCTGAGGCTCTGTGGGAGCTCTGTGTCGTCGCGACACCCGAGCGACTCTTCGCGCTGCACGAGGTATTGCTTCGCGGGGCAACGATCGAGGACGTCGCACGACGTACGCGCATCGACGTGTGGTTCATCCATCAGTTGGCCTCGATCGTTGAGCGCGAAAAAGAACTCGTCCATGGTTTTGATCTGACGAGCCTTGGCGCTCAGGGGTGGCGCCGCTACAAACAGTGGGGCTTTTCCGACGTGCAGATCGGACAGCTGACGGGTCAAGAAAGCGGCCACGTGGCCTCGCTGAGAAGGGATCTCGGCGTGATCACCACTTTTAAGACGGTGGATACCTGCGCCGCGGAGTTTGAAGCGACGACGCCGTATCACTACAGCACCTACGAGGACATCAGCGAAGTTCAACATTCATCGCGCGACCGCGTCATCATTTTGGGGTCGGGACCTAATCGTATTGGTCAGGGTATTGAGTTTGATTACTGCTGCGTGCACGCGTCGATGGCACTTCGTGAAATGGGTTTCGAGAGTGTGATGGTGAACTGCAATCCAGAAACGGTCTCGACGGACTACTCAACCTCAGACCGCCTCTACTTCGAACCTCTCACGCCCGAAGACGTAGCCGAAGTCATCGCCGCGGAAGTTGCGGCCTGCGTTGACGGCGCGCGCGTGGTGGGGGTCATCGTCGCTCTTGGTGGCCAGACACCTTTGAAACTTTCGCACTCGATCGATCCCGCACTCGTACTTGGTACGCCGGTGAGCTCCATCGACGCCGCTGAAGATCGCCAACGTTGGTCCGAGATATGTACATCTATCGGTCTTCGTCAACCACCCGGAGACGTTGCACTCACGTTGGAAGAAGCTCGAGTGATTGCCAAGCGCGTGGGCTTTCCGGTGCTGGTTCGTCCGAGTTACGTACTCGGAGGACGCGCGATGGAGATTGTCTATGACGACGTGGCACTCGAACGCGTGATGAACGATCTCACGAGTGCGCACGGATCGCTCGCGCGCGAAGGCGGCGTGTCCCAGAGCCGTCCCATTCTGCTGGACAGTTTCCTCGAAGACGCCATTGAAGTTGACGTGGACGCCGTTCGCGACGCCGACGGCGACATCTTTGTTGCCGGCATCATGGAACACGTCGAAGAGGCCGGCGTGCACTCTGGTGACTCGGCGTGTGCCTTGCCGCCCCAGACGCTGAGTAGTGAAGTGATCGCGACGCTGCACGAACACACCGCCAAAATCGCCCAGGCGCTCAGCGTGGTGGGCCTTATTAACGTGCAGTACGCGGTGAAGAACGAGGAGGTCTTTGTCCTCGAAGCCAACCCTCGCGCGAGTCGCACCGTACCCTTTGTCGCCAAGGCGACCGGTGTGCCCTTGGCCCAAGTCGCCGTGCGCGTCATGCTCGGCCACAGCCTTAAGGCACTGCGCGCAGAAGGCGTCGTGCCCGCCACGACACCCGTGCCGGACTACGTGAGCGTGAAAGAGGCGGTACTGCCCTTTAACCGCTTTCCCGGCGTTGACACCGTGCTCGGCCCCGAAATGCGCTCGACGGGCGAAGTCATGGGCATTGGCGAAAGCTTCGGTATCGCGTTTGCCAAATCTCAACTCGCGTCGGGCACTCGTCTGCCCGATAGTGGCCAGGTGTTTATGTCACTGGCCGATCGAGACAAGGTATTGGGTCTCGAGCTTGCCCGCCAGTTGGTGCAACTTGGGTTTCGACTTGCGGCAACGGTTGGAACCGCGGGTTTTCTTCGTTCCAATGACGTCACGGTCGACACGCTGGTAGGAAAAATTGGACTGGGCGACCTGGGTGTTGATGCCGTGAAGATGATTAAGTCGGGGGAGGTCCAGATGGTCGTGAACACGCCCTCGGGATCGAGCGCTCGATCCGACGGTGCTGAGATTCGCATCGCTTGCGTTGGGTACGGCGTTGCCTGTGTCACAACCCTTAGCGCGGGTTTCGCGGCCGCGAAGGGCATTGCCGACACGCGCGAGAAGGGTTGGCGCGTTCACACGCTCCAAGAGTTGCATTCGTGACGAGTCTCGCAACACGAGTAGGCACTGTTGAACTTGGTTCACTGATGCTGACGGCCTCGGGTACGGCCGGCCTCGGCGATGAACTCGCCGCTTACGGTGATCTGGTCGAGCTGGGCGCCATTGTTACAAAATCGCTGGCGGCCTTTGCGTGGCCGGGTAACGCCGCACCGCGTGTCGCGTCTTCGAGCGAGCACATGGTGAACGCGGTAGGCCTTCAGGGTCCTGGCGTTATGGCGTGGCGCGAGCATGACTTGATGACGCTGCGCAACCGTGGTGCGTCGGTCGTTGGCTCGATTTGGGGGCGAACCGTGGACGAGTTTTTTGACGCCGCCGAGGCGATGAAGGGCGCGCCGATCCTCGCGCTCGAGGTCAACGCGAGTTGTCCGAACTTGGAAAATCGACGGCAGATTTTTGCGCATTCCGCCGCCGCGACGAAGGAGATCGTGATGGCGTCACTAGTGGTGGGCCTGCCCTTATGGGTAAAGCTCTCTCCCAACACGCCCCAGTTGCTCGAGATCGCTCAAGCGGCCATTGAGGCAGGAGCCGAAGCGCTGGTGCTCGTCAACACGGTCCTTGGCATGGCCATCGACGTTGAAGCGCGACGCCCCACGCTTGGCAACGGCGGCGGCGGCGTGAGCGGCGCCGGCATTCTTCCGGTTTCGTTACGCGCGATCTATGAGTGTCACGAAGCCTTCCCCGGCACTCCTTTGGTGGGGGTCGGGGGAGTGCGTTGCGGTGAAGACGCGATTGCGATGGTAATGGCAGGCGCGAGTGCGGTGGAAGTTGGCACCGCGACGTTCGCGAATCCGCGTGCGCCATGGATTGTTCAACGTGAAGTACGTGAATGGATGGGGCAACACCACGTCGCCACCGTTAACGAGTTAATAGGAGCTGCCCATGGCTGAGACATTCGGTGTTCGACTGCAGGAGCGTCTTCGAGAACAGGGACCACTATGCGTTGGTGTTGATCCATCCAGAGAGCTCCTCGCCGCGTGGGACCGTCCCGATAACGTCGAAGGGCTCGAGTTTTTTTGCCTCGCGGTCCTCGAAGCAATCATCGGAATTGCGCCGGCCATCAAGCCTCAAGTGGCCTACTTCGAGCGTTTCGGTTCGGCTGGTTATCGGGTGTTGGAGCGTCTCATCAAGGAAGCCCACGACGCGGAACTTCTAGTCGTCGCTGACGCAAAACGTGGTGACTTCGATGTGACGAACGTGGGCTACGCCCAAGCGTGGCTCGAGGACAACTCACCTCTGGCGGTCGACGCCGTGACGGCGAGTCCCTACCTCGGCGTGGGGGCTTTAGCGCCACTTTTTGATATGGCGGCGGCAAGTGAACGTGGCGTCTTTGTCCTTGCGGCGACGTCGAACGAAGACGGGCGCGTCATTCAGACAGCTCGTACGTCTGAGAACGAACGCGTGGAAGAGATGGTGCTGCGGCGCGTGGCCGAACTCAATCATCAAGGCACGGGGCTTGGATCGATCGGTGTCGTGTTGGGCGCAACGCGCGACGCGCCCAATTTTGCACTAAACTCCCTCGCCGGCCCCTACCTCGTGCCAGGTGTAGGGGCTCAGGGAGCGGGGCCCCGCGACGTGGCACGACTTTTCGAGCAGTGCGACGAGGGCACCGTTCTTGTGAACGTTGCACGAGCGATACTTCGCGCTGGTCCGGAGCGTCGAGGGCTGCGCGACGCCGCCCAGCGCTGGCGTGACGACCTGCGTGAAGTCCTCTAGCCAACGTGACGCCAGGGGAGTAGTCTGACCTCGTGACACCGACTCCACCAACACTGTCGCAAGAGCAGCGCGTTGAGGCGTCTCGTTTGGCGGTCGCCAATCGTCGTCGCCGCGCCGATGTCAAGCGTCTCGTCAAATCCGGCGAACTTTCGTTGGAAGAACTTTTCTCCCTGGCCGCGCGTGAAGAGTGCGTGGCACAGATGCGCGCCTACGACCTCATTTCGGCGCTGCCCGCCATCGGTGAAGTGAAGGCCGAGCGCATCATGAAGAGCGCATCAATTGCGAAGACTCGCCGAATTCGAGGCCTTGGTCCGAAGCAGCGCGCTGAACTGTTTCGAGCTCTTGTCCGCTGATCCGCTCGTTGTTGTACTCATAGGTCCCGGGGGCGTTGGCAAGGGCACCTTGGCTCGACGGCTCATTCAGGCGGATCCGCGTCTTTGGCTGAGTAAAAGTTGGACCACGCGTGCACCGCGCGAGAGCGAGCACGGCGATGAGTACGTCTTCGTTGACCGAGCGAGGTTTGAGACGGCCATTCAAGAAGGAAAGTTCCTCGAATGGGCTGAATTTCACGGCAACTTCTATGGCACGCCCATGCCCGAGGCCCCCGAGAATGCCGACGTGTTGCTCGAGATTGAGGTCCAAGGCGCCGAGCAAGTTCGCCGTCGACGTGAGGACGCGGTGGTCTTTTTGATCTTGCCCCCCTCAATGGAGCTCCTCGAAGAACGACTTCGTGCTCGTGGTGATGATGACGATCACGTCGTTGATCGCCTGACGAGCGCCCCTACCGAGCTCGAAAAGGGTCACCAATTGGCCTCCTATGTTGTAACCAATGACGATCTAGAGAGGGCAAGCATCCAAATCCTCTCTATACTGGAAGAACTTCGCCAGCACCGGCGGAACCCCTCGTCAAAGGACTAACTTCATGGCCGAACGCCCCACACTTGTCGATCCGCCCATCGAGAATCTTCTGCACATGGTCGGGGATTCGAAGTTCACTCTCGTCGCGGTGACGGCCATTCGGGCCCGTGAAATCAACGAGTACTACAACGGACTGGGCTCGGGCCACGGCGCCTTGATCCCACCACAGGTGACGTCGCTGTCCAACAAGTCGCTGTCGCTCGCAATGGAAGAGCTCCATGAAGGCAAGTTGCTCTTTCACCGCCCCACGACCGAAGAGCTCGAGGACGAGCGTTTGCAGGCAGAGGCCTTGGAGCAGGCTCGCCAGGACGCCAACAGTGACCTGGACGCCTTCACTGATGCGCTCCGCGACGCCTAATTCGTCGACTCCTCGCATTGTCCTAGGCGTCGCTGGCGGTATCGCCGCCTACAAGTCCGTCGAACTGCTTCGCCTCTTGCGCGACAAGGGCTATCACGTCGCGCCGATACTGACGCCTGACGCCACTCGATTCGTGGGCACGGTGACGTTTTCGGCCCTCGCGAGTGAGCCTGCGCGAACCAGCCTCTATGGCGATCCAACAACACCGATTCCCCACACTTATTTGGGCCAACAGGCCTCGATTATCGTCGTCGCGCCCGCGACCGCGCACCTCATTGCTCGCTACGCAATGGGGCTCGCTGATGACCTGCTTACCGCGACACTTCTTGCCACAAAGGCGCCGGTGCTCTTATGTCCCGCGATGCACACCGAGATGTGGGAACAGCCCTCGGTTCAGGAGAATCTCGCGACGTTACGTCGTCGCGGCGTGCTGATCCTTGAGCCAGAGTCGGGCCACCTCGCGGGCGGTGACGAAGGTACGGGTCGCCTGCCCGAGCCCGAAAAAATCGCGGAACTCATCGAGAAAATTGTTAGCGGTCACCGTGGCGTGCTCAGCGGACGCCGTGTTCTCATCAGCGCGGGCGGAACACGCGAAGCCATTGATCCCGTGCGCGTGTTATCGAACCGCTCGTCTGGGCGCCAGGGCTACGCGCTCGCCGAGGTGGCTTGTCGCATGGGTGCCGCCGTGACACTCGTCTCGACGGTCAATCTGCCGTTGAGTCTTGACACCGTGAAGACAGTCAACGTGGTGGCAGTGGAGAGTGCAGCGCAGATGCACGAGGCGATGAATGAGCGCAGCGAAGAGTGCGACGTCATCATCATGGCCGCAGCCGTTGCTGATTTCACGGTACGCGCCGCGAACGAAAAAATTAAAAAACGTGAGGGCCTGCCTGCGCTGCACTTTGAGCACGCGCCGGACATCTTGGCGGACCTCGTGGCAAAACGCCATCCCGAGCAAATTTTTGTTGGTTTTGCCGCCGAGACGAGCAACGTACTGGAGAACGCGACGGCCAAATTGAAGGAAAAGGGTGTCGATCTACTGGTAGTCAATGACGTGTCCGCTCCGGGAGTGGGTTTCGAACATTCGACGAACGAGGTCGTGGTATTGGCCATTCACGAAGAGCCCATGCGTATTTCGCTTCGATCGAAAGAAGCCATTTCGTGGGAGATCTTGGCTAGGGTTGCTTCATTGTTACCTCAAGGAGCCCAATGAGCGACCGGACCCTATTTACGTCTGAGTCAGTGACCGAAGGACACCCTGACAAGATCGCCGACCAGGTCTCTGACGGTGTGCTCGACGCGATACTTGCCCAAGATCCGTTGGCGCGTGTTGCGTGTGAGACGCTACTGACGACTGGCCTGTGCGTGGTGGCCGGTGAGATCACGACGAGTGCGGTCGTGGACGTCACCGCGATTGCTCGTCGCACCATTCTCGACATTGGTTACGACGACGGCGCGAAGGGCTTTGATGGCAAGAACTGCGCGGTCTTGGTTTCACTCGACAAGCAGAGTCCCGACATCGCTGGCGGGGTTGACGTCGCGCTCGAACTACGCAGTGGCTCAGGGGGCGAGGATGAACTCAACGCTCTCGGCGCTGGTGACCAAGGCATGATGTTCGGTTACGCCTGCAATGACAATGACGACTTCATGCCGTTGCCAATCTGGCTGGCGCACCGATTGTCCATTCGGCTCTCTCAGGTCCGTCGATCCGGTCTGATTCCTTACCTGCGACCCGACGGCAAGACTCAGGTGACGATTGCCTACGAAGACGGTCGACCTGTTGGCGTGGATACCGTCCTCGTATCGACCCAACACGAAGACGGCTACGACCACGAGTCCATTCAACGAGACGTCATCGAGCACGTGATTCGTCCGATGTTGCCCGCGGACCTCGACGCCACGTCGATGCGTGTCTTCGTCAATCCTTCGGGCAAGTTCGTGCTCGGTGGGCCCCACGCCGACGCTGGCTTGACGGGAAGAAAGATCATTGTTGACACGTACGGGGGCATGGCGCGACATGGCGGCGGCGCATTCTCCGGCAAAGATCCATCCAAGGTGGACCGTTCAGCGGCGTACGCAGCTCGTTGGGTGGCTAAACACGTGGTGGCTTCGGGCGCGGCGGAACGCTGCGAGGTGCAGGTGGCCTACGCCATTGGCGTCGCACGTCCGGTATCGGTCTTGGTAGAAACCTTTGGCACTGAGCGTGTAGATCGCGCAAAGATTGCCAAAGCCGTCGACGCTCTCTTTGATCTTCGTCCAGCGGCGATCATTCGTGACCTCGATTTGCGGCGTCCTATCTACCAGCGCACCGCAGCGTATGGCCACTTTGGGAGAAGTGACCAAGGTTTCGCCTGGGAGCTCACGCCTCGGCTCGATGATCTTCGCCGGGAACTGTCGCTGACGTAGTGGCCGCTCGTGCGGTTCGCGTTATTACCGAGGTCGCCGCGGTCGATCGACCCTTCGATTACTCGCTCAGCGACGCCACTGATCAAGTAAGTATTGGCGATCGCGTTCGCGTGGATTTCAACCACCGATCGGTGCGCGCGTGGGTGATAGAAGAAGCGCAACCGTCAAGTGAACTGAAGACCATTAAGAAATGGCTGGGATACGGGCCGCCGTCATCGCTCCTCGAACTTTTGAGGTGGGCGAGTGAACGCTGGTACAGCTCGTGGTCGAGATTTCTCCTGAGCGCGTCGCCGCATCGAATCGTGACCGTCTTGCCGCGCGCGCCCAATGCGGCCCCGCTGAGCCAATTGGTGCGTGATTCTTCCGTAACGTTGGTACCCGGCGTTCACCAAGTCGCCCCGACGAGCGATCCATTGGCGCTGGTTCTTGGGGCCTACGAGATGACCCGCGATGCTGAGGGCTCCCTCCTCGTCTTGGTACCGAACGAAAGCTGGGCAAGTCGCCTGCGCGGACGCTTGGAACAGCGTGGTTGTTACGTGGCGTCAGGTGACGAGCAGTGGGATCGAATGCGTGCGGGCTGGCCGGTTGTGGTGGGAGCGCGCGGTACGGCACTCGCGCCGGTGCCCAAGGTGGCGGGTGCGGTGATTATCGACGCCGACGACGAGTCCTATCGTTCGAGCGCGACCCCCACGTGGGAGGCGGTGGCGATGCTGCGCGAACGCTGTCGACGAGATAGCGCGCCGCTCTGGTGCACGTCGATGATTCCTTCGCCATCGCTCATAGATGGTGCCGGGTTCCATAAAGATGCCGACCTCATGAATGGATGGCCCCGTCTTGAGGTGATCGATCGGCGCTCGAGCGACCCGCGTGATGGTGTCTTAGCTCGCGAGGCGCTCGACGCCGCGCATCGTGCGTTAACGGGAGAAGAAAAAATCGCGGTCGCGGTCATTTTGCAACGACTTGGCTCGGGACGACTCCTCGCGTGCGTGTCATGTGGGGAACTAGCTCGGTGCGCCAAGTGTGCGCAAGCTGAAGAAGAGGTTGACGGGCAGTTGGCCTGTGGCGAGCGACACGAACTACGCGCGCGATTCTGCCGGGCGTGCGGATCAACGAACTTGAAACGGCTTCGCGGTGGCGTGACGACGCTGGCGCGCGATCTCAGTGCTCAGCTCTCTCAACCAGTGAGTGAGATAACTGCGGCTACGGACTTCTCGACGGGGCTGGCGCGAGTCGTCGTGGGCACCGAGGCGACGTGGCAACGCGTGCGTCGCTGCGACCTTGTTATCTTCGTGGACTTTGATCAGTATCTTTTAGCGCCTCGGGAGTCCGCTCGACGTAGCGCGATTAACGCGGTGGGTAAGGCCGGGCGGCTCGTCGGTTCAAGACGCGAAGGTCGTGGTCACGTGGTGCTCCAGACGCGGCGAAGTGACGACGCGGTGGTGCACGCACTGATGAACGCTGATTTCGACACGATCATCGCTGAGGACATTGCTGAGGCCGAATTGTTGGGGCTGAGTCCCTACGGAGCGAGTGCGGAGGTATCGGGCGAAGGTGCCGAATCGTTCGTTGAGGGACTCGCGACGTCATCGGTTACTGTCGAGCGCACGCCCACGGGTTACCTGGTTCGCGCCTCGGACGTGGGGACGTTGACGGGAACACTTCGAAGTGCTGAGCGTCCTGTGCAAAAGTTGCGCGTCGCGGTCAAGTGATCGATGCGCGTCGCGCGATAAGTCGAAAGTGAAGTGCTGCGGTCGCACGGTATCGTAGGGCCGTGAGTTTATTGCCCATTCGAACCTACGGCGACCCCGTGCTATCCACCGTGACGACCGACGTCGAGAACATCGACGGAAAGATTGCCGCCCTCGCGCAGTCCATGATCGAGACCATGAACGAAGCCCCAGGTGTCGGTCTCGCGGCCAATCAGATTGGCGTGCAAAAACGCCTCTTTGTCTATGACCAGGGTGACGGTCCTCACGTCGTAGTGAATCCGATCATCGTTGAGACGTCGGGTGAGTGGATGTATGAAGAGGGATGTCTTTCGGTGCCTGGTCTTAGTTGGGAGATCGTTCGCCCTAACCAGGTTCACTTGAAAGGTTTTGACTTAGACGGCAACGAACTCGACATTGAGACCGAGGAATACGAAGGACGCATCTTCCAGCACGAGTGCGATCACCTCGACGGAGTTCTGCTCGTTGAGCGACTGAGCGACGAGCAAAGAAAAGAAGCGAAGAAGATACTTCGCAAGCGTCGACTCAAGATATCGAGCGACGATCACGACGGACTTCGCCAGCTGCTCGGCGAGTAGATGCGCGTCGCGTTCCTCGGAACTCCCGAGGCCGCAGTACCCACTCTTCGCGGGCTCGTCGACGCCGGACATGAAGTTGTCGTCGTCATCACTCGTCCCGATCGTCGTCGAGGCCGTGGCAGCACTCTTGTAGCGAGTCCGGTGAAGGGTGCCGCACTCGAGTTTGGTCTCCCTGTTGGTTACAGTCTTCGCGACATCGATGTTCACACTGTCGAACGTGGTGTGGTCGTGGCGTACGGTGCGATTATTCCCGCCTCATTACTCGCCGAGGTGCCGATGCTCAACGTGCACTTTTCTCTCTTGCCCCGGTGGCGTGGTGCCGCGCCGGTGCATCGCGCCATATTGGCCGGCGACCAAGAGACGGGCGTCTCGATCATCTCTCTCGAAGCAACACTCGACACTGGCCCCGTGCACCTCGAACGACGGGTGCCTATCGAAGGGATGAACGTCCAAGAGTTGACGCATGAACTCGCCGAGCTCGGCGCAGTGGCGTTGCTCGAAGTGTTGGCGACGCCAGTGCTCCTCGATAGCCCGAGCGTGCAAGTTGGCGAAGCGACCTACGCCGAAAAACTCACGAAAGAGACTTTTCACCTGGCGCCTGCCTCTTCGGCTGAGCTCGTTCTGCGAACCGTGCGACTCGGTGGAGCGTTTTTCTTTATTGGTGCCAAACGTTTCAGCGCGATCGCGGCCCACGCGTCTGATACTCACGTCGGCGAAGGCGTGGTTGCGTGGGTCAACGGTGAGTTGCTTCTTGGCACTCGCCTCGGAGCTGTCGCCCTGGATCAGATTCGCCCCGAAGGATCCAATACCATGAGCGCGAAGTCGTGGTGGGTGGGTCATCAAGGCCCCGACGGCCAACTCACGTGGCATTAGGCCGCGGTGGCACGCTCTAGGCTAAACGCGTGACGGTGATAGACGCTGGCCCGGTGGGCGAGATTCGTGTCGCCCCCTCGATTCTTGCGGCCGACTTTGGCAACCTCGCGCACGCCGTGGAGACCATTGACGCCGAGACGGATTGGCTCCATGTCGACGTGATGGACGGTCATTTCGTTCCGAACATCTCTCTCGGTCCACCGGTTGTTGCGTCCCTTCGTCGCTACAGCGGACGATTTTTTGACTGTCATCTGATGATGACCGAGCCCGGTCGCTACTTGGAGTCATTTCAAAAATCGGGTGCGAATGGCTGCACGGTGCACGTAGAAATTGGCGGTACGGCGTCGTTGATCGAAGACGCGCGTTCACTCGGACTCCGGGTGGGACTCGCGGCAAATCCCGACACCCCCTTTGACGCGGTTGCTCCCTTTTTGGGCGACATCGATCTGTTGCTCTTGATGACGGTGTTTCCTGGTTTCGGTGGCCAGTCGTTCATTGGCGACGTGATGACCAAAGTCGAACTCGCTCGACGTGAGGTGGAGCTTCATTCGCTCGCTCTCGATATTGAGGTGGACGGGGGGATCGATGTCGACACGGCGCCCCTCGCCGTTCGCGCTGGCGCCAACGTGCTTGTGGCGGGTTCGGCAATCTTTGCCAAAAGCGATCCCCTCGAGGCCGCAAGGGCACTGCGCGCCGCGGCTCTGCGATGAGACTCTCGCCCTCAGAGCTAATGAGTATGGCCATGGCCGAAGGCGAGAAAGCGCGTTATCACGCGCCGCCGAATCCCTGGGTGGGAGCACTCATCGTGAACGATCGCGGCGTCATAGTAGGCGAAGGTCATACGCAAGCGCCTGGTGAGTCGCACGCAGAAATTGAAGCGATTCGTCGGGCAGGCGAGAGCACGTTCGGTGCCACGATGATCGTGACCTTGGAGCCCTGTAGCCATATTGGGCGAACTGGTCCATGCGCAGAGGCGATCATTGCGGCCGGGATCAAAAAGGTCGTGATCGGGATAATCGACCCCGACCCAAGAGTGTCGGGCAAGGGCATCGAGCTCTTAAAGGCGTCAGGTGTCGACGTTGAAGTTGGCATTGGAGAAGAAGAAGTCCGCGCCCAACTTGCGCCCTATATCTGGCACCGCGTGACTGCTCGACCGTACGTGGTCGCGAAAATCGCCAGCACGCTTGACGGGATCGTGGCGATGGCTGACGGAACGAGCAAGTGGATAACGGGCACCGACGCGCGACGGGACGCTCACGTACTTCGCGCGCAGAGTCAGGCAATATTGGTCGGTGCGGGCACGGCGCGAAGCGACGATCCTCTCTTGACCGCACGCCTCGACGACATTGTCCTCGAGCCGCTTCGTGTGGTGCTCGGTCGCGCGCCGGAAAACGCAAAGATGCGACCTTGCCTTGAACTCTCTGGTGATCTTGGATTAGTGCTTGACGAACTCGGACACCACGACGTTCTACAGGTCCTTATTGAAGGCGGCCCCACCACCACAAGTGCGTTCTTAGAGGCGGGACTTGTCAACCACGTGGTCTGGTACCAAGCGGCGGCCTTCGCCGGGAGCGAGGGAACGATTCCGGCATTAAATGGCCTTTCGACGCCTACGATGGAAGCCTTACGACGAGGTCGGATCGTCGACGTACGTCGCCTCGGCAATGACGTACGCATTGACGTGGAGGTGTAATGGCGTTATCAACAATTGAAGAAGCGGTGGCCCAACTGCGCAATGGCGGTATGGTCGTGGTCGTTGACGACGAAGATCGTGAGAACGAAGGCGATCTCATCATGGCCGCCGAGGACGTTACGCCCGAGTCAATGGCCTTCTTTCTCGAGCACACGTCTGGCGTCTTTTGCGTTCCCTTAGAGAGCGAGCGTGCCGACGAATTGGAACTGCCGTTAATGGTGGTAGCGAATACAGAGGCCCAGCGCACGGCCTTTACGGTGACCGTTGACTATCGCCACGGTACGACGACCGGCATCTCCGCCCACGATCGAGCGCTCACGGTTCGCTCGCTCGTTGACCCTTCGACGCTCCCGAACGACCTCAACCGCCCCGGTCATATTTTTCCCTTGCGCTATCGCGTCGGTGGTGTGTTGCAGCGTGCCGGTCACACTGAAGCCACCGTGGACTTATGCCGTATGGCGGGCAAGTACCCCGCCGGCGTGCTGTGCGAGATTGTCTCAGCTGACAAGTCCGACATGGCGCGTTTTCCCGAACTCGAGGAGTTCGCCGCGCGTCACAAGTTGCCCATCGTCGCCATCGCCGATCTCATTCGCTATCGTCGCCGTCACGAGAAGCTCGTGAAGCGTGTCGCGCAGTCGTCCCTGGCGACGGAATTCGGACAGTTTCAAGCTCACGTGTTCGAAAGTGTGCTCGATGGCGAGCAGCACCTTGCGCTGGTATACGGCGATATTGAGAATGTCAAGAATGTGCTCGTTCGAGTGCACTCAGAGTGCCTGACCGGTGATGCGCTCGGTTCTCTGCGCTGTGACTGTGGGCCACAACTGCACATGTCGCTGGCGAAAGTCGCTGCCGAAGGTGCGGGAGTTGTGGTGTACCTACGAGGTCAAGAAGGACGAGGCATCGGTCTCGCTCATAAGATTCGCGCTTACGCGCTTCAAGAAGATGGTCGCGATACCGTTGACGCCAATCTCGATCAAGGACTGCCCGTGGACTCACGCCAGTACGGTATCGGCGCACAAATACTCGTCGACCTCGGCGTGACCTCGATGCGTTTGATGACGAATAACCCCGTCAAGTACGGCGGCCTCGAGGGCTTTGGTCTCGACATCGTTGAACGCGTACCTCTCGAGAGTCGTCCGAATCCTTTCAACATTGAATACCTACGTACCAAGCGCGAACGCATGGGCCATCTACTCGAGGGACTTGATGACATCTAGTAAAGACACGGACTTTGATCGCAAAGACGCGGACAAGTTGGGCAAGCGCAGCGGTGAAGTTCTCGAAGGTGCTGTCGCGGGGCGAGGTCTCCGCATCGCACTTGCGTGCGCCCGATTTAATGGTTCGATCACGACGCGTCTCTTAGAGGGTGCACTTGACGCCCTTGAAGGGGCCGGCGTTGACCGTGCCGATATCTCCATTGGCTGGGTACCTGGCGCTTTTGAAATTCCGCTCCTCGCCCTGGCCTACGCCGACGCGGATCGACCCTATGACGCAGTTATCACATTGGGCGCGGTTATCCGGGGCGATACTGGTCACTACGAAGTCGTGGCGGGCGAGTGCGCGCGCGGCGTCCAGGACGTTCAACTGAGTACGCGTGTCCCCGTCATTTTTGGCGTGCTCACCACCAACACGATCGAGCAGGCGCTTGAACGATCCGAACCCGATCGGACGAACAAGGGTCGCGAGGCCGCGTTGAGCGCGTTAGAGATGGTTAACGTCCTTCGTCAAGGCTCGCTCGCCAGCTCGTGACGTTAGTCGGCGTTGTTGGTGCCTTTAGTAATCTCCGTGGTGACGGTGTCATCGTGAGTGACGCGGGTGAGAGTTTGTACTTTCACTGCGTGTCAATACTTGATGGATCTCGCACGATTGACGTCGGCACGGTGGTCGTTGGGAACCGCCGAGTCGGTCACTTGGGGAGCGACGAAGTCGAGGCTGTCGCTCCGGCGCCGTAGAGCGTTTTTCTTTCGTCGGTGAACGCGTGACGCGTAGTCACGTGCGCAAACCGGGAAGTTTCGAAGACTCGTCTCCGAGGAGAGACAAGGCGGAACTCCTGGCGGCGGCGGCCTGGATGATTGCCGTCTGCATGGCTTGGCGAGCAGCACTTCGTTGAGCAGACGTTTTCGCCGAATCAAGATCGCTGTGGAACGTTGCTTGTGCTGTGATGACGGCCTGGTGGAACGCGTTCTCAATTGATTGCCGCGTTGGCTTGGGGGCCGCGGTACCTTGATTATTCCCTTGGGTCGACCCCTGGCGGGCTGATTTTTGGCTACTACTTTGATTTTGCGAGTTGTGAGACCCGGCGGAAGCCGCTGCGGGGGCCACAATTCCAAGTACGGCCACCACGCCAAGAACGAACAGGCCTCGAGTGGAAAATCTCTTCATGAAACAAGGGTAGTGAAACAAACTACGAAAGTACTGTGAAGAATCTGTCTAATTCTTGAGAAAAGTTAGGTGAAACCTCACGTGGGGTCCCGCGGCCCTACAGTACGCTCGCCACATGGAGGTTCGCCCTTGACGACCATTCTCATCATCGACGACGAACCAGGGGTTCGCGATCTGCTCCAGGACGCGCTGGGCAACGCGGGTTACATCATCCAGTTAGCCACCAACGGCGCGGACGGCCTCGATCAGTTGCGTCGAGGGCGCGCCGATCTGTGCATCGTGGACGTCAATATGCCCACCATGGACGGTTACGAATTTTTAGAGAAATTACGGGTGCACGATACCAAGACGCCGGTGTTGATGTTGACGGCTCGTGACACGAAGGTCGACGTTGAGCGGGGGCTTCGAGAAGGTGCCGACGACTACGTGCGAAAACCCTTCAGTCTCGAGGAGTTGCTACTTCGTGTTGGTGCCATACTGCGTCGAACGGGGATCGATGAGAACGACGACCACGTGTTCAGTTGCGGTCCATTGGTCATGAACGTTGAGCGTCACGTTGTCACTTACGAAACGGAAGAGATTGAACTTTCGGCAACGGAGTTTCGTTTGCTGGAGGTGTTGCTCGAACACCAAGACCGGGTGGTGACGAGAGAACAGCTTCTGCGTGACGTGTGGAATATTGATTTCGACTCCGAGACTTCCGTGCTCGATACGTACGTGTCGTATGTACGGCGAAAGATTCATCGTGAGGAGTTCGCGCCAATTACAACGATTCGAGGTGTGGGCTTCAAGCTGGTGGATCAGGCCGCTCGTCAGTGAGGATTGCCACACGACTGACGATTCTTTTTGTCGTGCTGATTATCGTGGTTTCCTTCACCGTGGGCTGGTTTGCGGTGGCGCTGAGCTCGCGCTCGCAGTACGCCTCGCTTGACAGCGAGATCAACTCGGTCGTCAACAGTGGACTGGCGGACCCCGACACCGCTTTGAGCAATGCTCTCTACGTTGCCCAGCGACCGGGCGACGACCTCACGCTCGACGTTATTTTTCCTTCGGGCCTGATTACCCGAGTGAATTCTGGATCAGTCCCTCTTCGTCGTAGCCCAACCATTGCTGATGTCAAAAACTCACTGACGAGAGTTGTGAGTGAGGCCAACCTGCCGGGCTTTGTGATTCGGTCGGTGGACATTGGCGGCGGTGACTATCTCGTAGTGGCCGGTTCGACGTCGAACATTAGAAAACAGAATCAGCATCTGGCGCTTTTAGTAGCGGCGGTCGCGCTCGCGGTCGCACTCGTTGGCCTCGTGCTCGCGCGACTTATTATCCGACGTGACCTTCGTGCGATGGAGCGCCTCATTCATTACGCCGGTAACGTCACCAGCGGCGACGAGGTCGGCCCGATACCAGAAGGCCAGGGGAGCCGTGACCTGGAGGAGCTCAGAGGCGCGCTCGCGATCATGGTGGACGCGCTGCAAGAACGTATCGCTCTCGAAACGCGGAGCACCTTAGCGATGCAACAGTTCATCGGTGACGCGTCGCATGAACTCCGCACGCCACTGACGGTAGTGAAGGGATATAACGAACTTCTTGCCAACGGCGCCGCGAGTCCAGAACAACAAGTTCGTGCGGTGTCAAGAATCAAGCGAGAGGTCGAGCGCATGGAAGAGCTCGTGGGGGATCTGCTTTTGCTCGCCGAAGTAAGAGAGGCGCCTCGTCATGCCGAAGCGATTGTTGACTTGGGCGAACTTCTAGAAGGAAAAATCGTCGACTTTGCCGCTGAAAATCCAGAACGCTCGCTCAGCAACGTGATTCAGCCCAACGTCACGATCCTGGCGCGGACCGACTACGTCGATCGCCTCGTGAGCAACGCCCTCACCAACGTCGTGCGACATACGCCAGCGAACGCCGCGCTCCGTATAGTGCTCAATACTGCCAATCAGCGAGCACGGCTGCTCATCGAAGACGGAGGGCCAGGTCTGCCGACCTACGGCATTCGACCTCAGCGCTTTCAGCGCTTTGACAACTCCCGCTCGCGTGAGACCGGTGGTTCAGGGCTCGGGATGAGCATCATGGCTGACGTGGCCGAACTGCTCGGTGGCTCAATGAGGACTGAACGAAGCTCTCTTGGCGGCCTCGCGCTCCGCTTCGACTTTCCGTTGACGCGACCGTCCGGGCCTTAGCTAGCTCGAGGGAGTGCTTTTTGCTCGGACGTACGCCTGTTGAACTTCAGCCAGGGCGTTTCGATAGAGGTCAATGTGCTCACCCAGGCGCTCTCCGGCTGCGTTCACCATGGCCGCAACGGTGTCGATGACCAACTGAGCCGCATCAAGATTGGGGGGCGTTTCTGAGAGTCGCAAGGCGGCTACTTGGATGAGGACAAAGAGATGGTTACCTAGAATCGTCTCGACGGGCGTCGTGCGAATATAGGCAATCTCGTCGGCTTCATTGAAGGATGGCTCTTCTGTTTCATCACTCACGCGATATAACGTAGCGGCACTTGGGCCTTGCCCGCGCCGTCGCCAGTAGGCGCCGAATGGTCGCTCTGAGCCCGATAGTCGGCTTCGAAGCGGTGTCTGCTAAAGTAGTTGGGCAGTTCAGCAAGCGAGGTTGGCAGTGCCAACTTCCACCTGGCCACCGATGTGCGTCCGGGTTTCTAGGAGTTTTGCGCCTCGCTTGCCGTGGCGACACCACACAGGTGTCGCGTAGAGCAAGGAGTGAGTTATCGCAACAGTGCCTGGAGACCACCGCGTCAATGAACGTATTCGCGTCGAGACTGTCCGCCTGATTGACCAAGAGGGAAATCAGCGTGGCGTTATGGCAACGAGAGACGCGCTGGCGCTGGCTAAGAGTTTCGATTTGGATTTGGTGGAGATTGCGCCTACCGCGCAGCCGCCGGTGTGTCGCATTATGGACTACGGAAAGTTCAAGTTCGACGAAGCTCAAAAAGCCAAGGAGTCGCGCCGGAAAACCCTCCACGTGGGTGTCAAGGAGATGAAGTACCGTCCAAAAATCGGTGACGGTGACTTCAATACCAAGACTCGTTTGGTTGAGAAATTTCTAGGTGAAGGGCACAAAGTCAAAGTCACCATCATGTTTCGTGGACGAGAGTCAGCCCACCCTGAGTTGGGTAAGAAGATTCTCGATCGAATCGTCGAGAAGCTTGAGGACGTCGCACGAGTGGAGTCCGCTCCCAAGCTCGACGGCCGCAACATGATTATGGTGCTTGGCCCCGATAAAAAGTCTAAGGCGAAGGTCGCTGAAAGTCCCAAGAATGATGCAGTTGACGTTGAAGCTGTTGAAGAAGTGACGCCCGCGGGTGTTGAAGTTTTGCTAGAGGAGAGTTGAAATGCCAAAGATGAAGACCGATAGTGGTGCGAAGAAGCGCATCAAGATAACCGGCAGCGGGAAACTCCGACGTCGTAAGGCCTTCCGTGGCCACATCATGGAAAAGAAGTCCTCAGTGCGCTCGAGGCGTCTGGGTCGCGAGACTGACATCGCGCCGGGCCAAGAGAAGCACGTCAAGCGCATGCTGGGTCTGTAGAGAGAACGAGTTAGGAAAGAGGTAGCGAGATGGCAAGAGTAAAGAGGGCCGTTAACGCCAAGAAGCATCACAAGGCAATTCTCGAAGA
>Ga0208357_1000081_pt1 | contig 70700 bp, 76 predicted proteins | sample NGESurdeep092012_6_FD_184487 | JGI IMG/M metagenome (GOLD analysis project Ga0208357, IMG submission 184487) | Arctic peat soil microbial communities from Barrow, Alaska - NGEE Surface sample F52-2 deep-092012 (SPAdes) | ecosystem: Environmental > Terrestrial > Soil > Wetlands > Peat ...
AGACTGCCTCCAACTTCACCAACCTGCTGCGACAAGTTGGTGGAGGGGGTCTTGCACCCCCTCTCGGTTCAAGAGCGCCTCGTGGCGCTCTATATCCCACGACCAAATCTCGTTGGGCTTGGTCGCGATGAGCTCGGGTTTCTTGTGCGCGGGGTGGGTGGCCTGGCGACGTCGTTCACGCACTTCGTCGTGTTCGTGCAGCACGCGGTACATGGTCGAGACCGAGCCCAGGTAGACGCCCTGATCGAGGAGTTTGGCGTAGGCGGCGGCCGGCGCCTGGTCGATGAACTCCTCGGATTCGAGCGTCGCCCTGATCTGTTTTCGCTCCACCTCGCTGAGCGCCCGGGGTTGTGGTGTAACTACTCGCTCGGGCTTCTCGGGAAAGGGACTCGTGCGGTGTCCGCGGTACCAGGTGGCTCGACTCTCTCCGAGTGCGGCAATGGCGCCAGAGGTGCTGACGATATCGCTCAACTCTTTGATGGCTTCGTCGATCATTTCTTCTCGCTGCTTTCCGCAGTGCTGGTCGAGGCGAGTGTCTCTAGCAGCGCGGAGAGTTTTGCTTGAATCTCGACCACTCTTCTCGACTTGTCGAGTTCACTCTCCAGTCGGTCGACCTCGCGCTTGAGGGTGGTGATCTCACGATCTCGAGGATCGGCCTTCTGACGACCCGCGGGTCGAGCGAGTCCAGTCTCGGCTCCCTCGTCGCGTTGGCGGCGCCACGTCGTCATGAGTGACGAGTACAGGCCCTCGCGTCGAAGCATTGCTCCTCTCGCTGAGCGGGGCAGCGCGTCGTACTCGGCAAGGATCTTGGCCTTGTACTTGGCCGAGAACTGCCGACGCCCGGCGGAGCGCTCGAGTACCTCGGGATTCGGTGACACTGGGTCGGTCATCGCACCATTATGGAGGTTCGTGTCGTCAGTTGTGGTTGTGGTCATGGTCATTGGAGAAATTCCTTCTCCGCCCTCTTAGTTGACTAATTTGTCAGTGCAGACTGTCTCACTAGAGGTTGGCACAGAGGGAACCCAACGGCCAATTGAAGAAGCGCTCATGCCGCGTGTCCGCCATATCAACCAGTCCTCACGCAATGAGGAAGCGCTCGTCACCAATAGACACCTCGACGCGCAGTTCGCCGCCGACTGCCTCGACATACTTGCGAAGAGTGTCGAGCTGAGCGCGCTCGATGTCGCCATGCTCAATCCGTGAGACTCGGTTCTGACTGACCTTTAACCGCTCCGCTAGTTCCACTTGAGACATATCAGATGCCTTGCGCAGTTCCCGAAGACGGTACGACCGAACTTCTTCCAGCATCCGCTTCTTGTGCGCATCAACGCTCTTTCGATTGACCGGACGTTTTGTCAGCATTCCCTCAAGGTTCATTGTCATCACTGTTCTCCTTTCAGCCTTCTCACGTGTTCATCGAATCTGTCATCGGCCACGGGAATGTTGACCTCGTACCACTTCTTCCATTCACCTGATTTATCTCCTGCGACCAGCAGGACTCCGTTGCGCTCGAAATCAAAGGCGAAAAGAATCCGCAACTCCGATCGTCCCCTGGAGCCCGGTCGTAACTCCTTCATATTCTTGTGCCGCGATGCCTTCACTGTGTCGACCAGCGGACGACCCAGTTGAGGACCACGTTCTGCCAATAACTCAAGTGCGGCAACTACTTGTTCGTAAGTGTCCTGGTCAAGTTCGTCGAGCCACAACTCCACGTATTCGATGTTCACTTCCCACACGAGATTCATTATACAACACCTAGGTTATACAACGCAAGAGTTGTAATGACTTCCATGATCCGCCGTCCGAAGCCGACCTCGCCCAACCGTTTTTATCGCACTATTCAATATGACGAAACGACTTGCACGTATCCGCGGTTCGCGCAAGCAAATTTTGTGGACCTTGAGGGACACAATAAGAACCGCGACAACGCCAATGCCATCGTCGGCGAAAGGGAAGGTGACGGTCGTCGATCGCTCCGCTCACTTCGCAGTTCACAGATGAACTTGCTAACTGGCCCCAATTAGGTTAAAATTTTGACCAATGACTGAGTCGATGGCATTCTCTGACGCGAAGGCACACTTGTCGGAGTTGGCCGAACGGGTTGAGCGCGAACACGAACGCTTCTTGGTGACGCGTAATGGACGACCATCGTTCGTACTCCTAAGCCCGGACGATCTTGATTCACTCGAAGAGACGCTCGACATACTAAAGGACACCGAACTTTACGCCTCGCTTGAGATATCGCGAGCCGAATTAGCACGTGGCGAGACCTTTCCCCTGCCCGATGGGGGAACGGCCCGACCCCGTGTATGAAGTAAGAATCACACCTGAAGGTCTTCGCCACCTCAACCATCTCCCTGCCAAAATTCGTGACGCCGCGTTGAGCGCTCTGACGGGGACGATTAGAGAAAACCCGAAACGACTCGGCAAGAAGTTGGTCGGGGAACTCGACGGCCTTTATTCGGCACGCCGGGGCGATTACCGGATCATCTACGAGATTATTGACGACCCCAAGACCGTGGTCGTACATCGGATTCAACACCGCGCCGACGTGTACCGGAACCGCTGACGACAGCAATCGCCTAGTTCCAAAGAGAGCAACCGGTGACGAAGACAATCGATCCACGTTTCCGATATTCGCGGTGCGCGCAATCGAAATTTGTGGGCGCTGCAGGACTCGAACCTGCGACCTCAGCCGTGTGAAGGCTGCGCTCTAACCAACTGAGCTAAGCGCCCCATGTACCGATGTTACTGGCTGAAGCACTTTGCGCCGATTGTGAGGCGAAGTAGCCTTCAACCGTGCCAATCAATGCTGACTCGAAGTCTTCTTCGAGACGACCGCGCCGCGCTCGTCGTCCATCATTAGCTCCTCGCGAAGTTGTCTTAGGACTCGATAAAGTCGAACGCCGTGTCAGTCTTATCGGCACAATATTCGCGTTCGCCGTTTCAGCGGTGCCTGGTGTTGATTGGCTTCGCAACGTCAAGACGCTGACGAAACTCACCCCCTCAAAGCCGAACGTTTGTACTGCTGGCTATCACCTCGTTGCGCCGTACTGTGAGAAATTGACGGCAACTCGGAGTTCGTGGGCCATACAGTTTTTCTTCGTCTTCGTCGTCGCCCTGTGCCTTCTTTATTGCACGCTTCGCGGCTCGAGGGCTGGCGTCGCGTGCTTCGCGGTCTTCCTGGGTCTTGGCCACGTTTCAGACGTCGGCGTTGTCTTCTTTGCCATCGGCGCTTGGCTCATTCTTCGCGCGTACCGCTTGCAGAAATATGGTGACCCCACATTCACGGGCTCAAATCGCATCGCCAAGGAGATGAGCCAGGCTAAACGAGAGGGCCGGGCCCCAAAGCTCGAGGCGACTACGAGTGCCACCGGTGACGGTGTCAAAACCGCCGCAAAGCCCGCAACTCCTCCTTCGGCCTCTAAGCGCTATACCCCAAAAAAACCGCCACGTCGTCGCTAGCTGATGAGCAAACTCGGCCTTGACTATCCAACAAAGTGGGGTCGCGGTTATACCGCGCGATTCGTCCGCAACATAATTCACGGTGCCTTCATGGGGCCCTATGTTCGCTATCTCTCGACGCTGGAGGTACGCGGCGTTGAGAACATCGAGGGCGACGGACCCTTTATCTTCGTGGCCAATCACGCGAGCCACGTTGACACCATCATCCTCATGACAGCCTTGCCAGTCAGGCAGCGAAGGCGCACGGTGGTCGCTGCCGCGATGGACAGCTTCTTCATGGACGCCCGACAAGCGTTCAAAACGGTAATGATTTTCAACGCGATTCCCGTCGATCGCTTAAAGGTCAATCGTCGAAGCGCTCAACTGGCCCTTGAACTAGTGCAAGACGGTTGGAACCTCGTGATCTATCCCGAAGGTGGACGCACCCCCGACGGTCACCTCCAAGAGTTCAAGGGCGGCGCGGCATACCTCGCCGAGCGATCCAAGGCCACGGTCATTCCTACGTACCTTCACGAATCAGGAATGCTCAAAGCGAAAAAGTACGCCAAGGCTCCAGCCTTCATCGACGCTCCGAACGAACGCCGCCATCACGTCATCGTGGCCTTTGGACCTGCGCTCAAATGCAGCGAGGGCGAAAATATGCGCCACTTTGGCGTGCGCATCGAGCAGGCCGTCGAAGAAATCGGCCGCGAAGTCAGCGGCGACCCGACTTACGGCAAGAGACCCGACAGCGACTAACGAATGAGCGCCGCACGTCGCTCCTCGTAGAGTTGATCCGCGACGAGGGCGAGAGGTTCCAGTTCACGCCCATGTACGTGAGAGAGAACCTCGTCAGCGAACCAAGGATTCATGGCCATCATGGGACCGTGCGCGTAACTAGCCCAGATCGTCGACGTTGTAAACCCATCGACGCTTCCGTCGTTCCCGCGACCTCGCTCGACGCTGCCCAGTGGCGCAACGTCAGCGCCCAACGAGGTGCGACCGCCGTGATTTTCGAAACCCACGAGCGCTTGATCACCAACACGAACGACGAGCTCGCCGACTGATCGGCTCGTTCCTCGATGGGTCACGACGTCGACGAGACCCAAGCCCTCGAACTCGTCATTTCCCTCGATCGCGAAGCTTGTGCCCAATATCTGCAAGCCAGCGCAGACCGCCACTACGAAGCTTCCGTCGCGAACCCGAGACGCGAATGACGACACGCGGAGCAGATCAGCGCTTAGGCGTTGTGGTCCGTCTTCTCCCCCACCTAAGAGGTACAGCGACGCGTCAGGCATCTCATCAGCAATGCCCACGTCGATGACCTGTGCCTCAATGCCGCGTCGACGTGCTCGCTCGACAAGTACCAGCGCGTTACCGCCATCACCGTACGTGCCTAAAAGTTCGGGGTAAATGAGAGCAATGTTCAGCATTCGCTCGACCTCTCTCGCCATTCTTGAAACGCTGTGTAGTTCGCTAGAACGGCAATGGGATCATCTGAGTGAGCGATCGCTGTCTCGTCGTTAGCGACCATGTACTCAACACCGCCATAGTCCAGGCGCGTTGCAAGATCGAGTTTGCGATCGCCGAAGCAGACAACGCGATGACCTCGCAAGAGCTCAAAAGGCACGTCGTAGAGCCACGACGGATCCCTTCCGTCAGCAATGCGAGCGTTGATCGCCACCCACACGTCGACACCGTCATCGGGAATAGTGGCGAGCATCGCCGAAAACCCGGCCGGGTTCTTTGCCAGCAAAAGACGGACCGTATGGCCACGCCATTGGCGCACGCTAAATCGTCCAGCCACGTTCGCCAATGCGTTAATCCTCGCCAACGCATCAGCAATACCGACGTTGAGCCACGAAAGTGCCGTGAGCGCCATGGCAGCGTTGGCCTCGTTGAAAGTGCCAGGCAGTGCGAGGTCGAGATCAAGTGATGCTCCACGAACGTTTAGCCCCCCGCGCAGTGTCGTCACGACGTTCTGGGGCTCTGAAAAACCGCACTCACTCCACCAGGAGGCGTCACTAAAGTGCAAGGGCCTGGTACAGCGTGGGCACGATACGGCGTCAGTTGTCCATGGCGTAGGCACGTCACACCACGCGACGCTGACCGCGACCTCGGCTGCATACACGACGAGAGGGTCGTTTGCGTTCGCGACCACCGTTGTCTCTTTCAGGTCCACGAGAAAGTCGCGCCATCGCTCAGCGATCTGGCGAACTTCATTCGCGCGGTCAAGTTGGTCACGTGAAAGATTGAGCAGCACTATGACTCGGGGTTTCGTCGCGCGCGCCACGTCGGCGAGCCAACTCTCGTCAACTTCTAGAACGACCGAAGGACTTGACGATGCGACGAGGGCTGCCACGTGACCGGCGGGCATATTCGATCCAGTCTCGTTGGCGGCGATTGATGAACCCCATCCGGTCGCGATCATTGCTGACGTCGTGGTCTTTCCATTTGTCCCGCTCACCAAAATGACCTCGCGACCCTGCGCGAGATTCGCCAAAAGACGAGGTGAGAGCGCGAGTCCTACGCGTCCGCCAATAACCGTGCCCGAGCCTCGAGAACTCAGTCTCGAGAGAATATTGACCGATCGAACGGCTGTTTTCGCGACTCCATCGCGCCAGGAAAACCCAGAAGGCATACGGGCAACGCTAACAACTCAGAAAAAGCAAAAGGACCAACCGGGGGGTGGTTGGTCCTTTTGCAAAACCATGTGATCACTCAAGGGGGGTTTGAGTAAAGCAGGCTGAAACCAGTATGCCGACTCTCTTTCTATCTCGCAAGCGCATACAATAGATACCTACCATCTATATACTCGATACATGGAGATACGCCAACTAGAGGGCCTGGTGAGCATCGCCGAGCATGGAACTTTCTCTCGCGCGGCCGAAGCACTTGGAACAGTTCAGTCCAATATCTCTACTCGCGTCGCTCGCCTTGAGGCCGAATTGGGAACCGAACTCATTGACCGCGCCTCAGGCAACCTCACAGAGTCCGGGGTCGTGGTTGTGGAGCGTGCACGACGAATTCTCTCGGAACTGCGCGCTATTGCCTCAGATGTTTCAGAGCTCAACGCCGACATTCGAGGGGTTGTCACTCTGGGCATGATTGGAACAGCGGGGCGTTGGATCGTGCCAGTACTGCTTGAAAATCTGCGCGCACGCTTTTCCAACATCAATCTTCGAATCAGTGAAGGCACGAACTCCGCCCTGGAACCGCGACTCATCAATGGGCAACTCGATCTCGCGGTTCTGGCCTGGCCCGTATTGGCTGACGAACTCACCGAAGTCGAACTCTTTAGCGAAGACCTTGTCGTTATTGCCCCGCGAGGTCATGCCCTGACCCAGATCAGCGGCCCCCTCCCCTTCTCGGTCCTCGCCGAACACGAGATCCTCCTGCCAATGCAGGGAACACCAATTCGTCGAGAGATCGATGAGGCCGCTCGATTAGTTGGCATCGAACTGCACCCGCTCGTTGAGCTGGACGGACTTCGCACAATCGCCTCAATGACCTTTGACGGCCACGGCCCTTCGATCTTGCCCGCGACAATGTTGTCACCGCACTTGCGCGACAACTTCGTCGCACTACCTATAGAAAACATCGCCAAGCGTCGCGTCGTGCTCGCCAGTCGACGATTCGGTTTTCCGGCGGCGCCGGTTCGCGCCATCCACGCGCTTCTAGAAGACGTCGTTGCCAACGCTACAAACCCGCCCGATGGCGTCTATCTGCCGAACTCGCGATCCCTGCAATAGTCGAGGGGTGCCGACTTCGCTAACGCCTCTAGAGATTTCGTCGATCATTGCCAAACGCGACCCTGCATTTAGAAAACTCATCAAGCAAATTGGGCCTCCGCCGGTTCGTCGAAGCACTCCGGTGGCCCAGCGATTCCCAACGTTGGCTCGTGCCATCACGGGACAGCTTCTCGCGACCAAGGCCGCAACCACCATCCATCAACGCGTCATCGATCTTTGCAACGGCACCGTCGACGCTCAATCGATCGCGATGGCCGGTCACGCGCAGTTGCGCGGCGTCGGTCTCTCGAATGCGAAGGCCGCTGCGATGCTCGATTTAGCAGAGCGAACAATTGATGGCCGCATTCACTTAGCCCAACACGGCAAGATGAGCGACCATGACGTCCTAAGTGACGTGGTCGCCGTGCGAGGCATTGGTCCTTGGACGGCGCAGATGTACTTGATGCATACGCTCGCTCGTCACGACGTCTGGCCTCCGGGCGACTTTGGCGTGCGGAACGGCTGGTCACAACTACACGAACTTGACGAGATGATTAGCGAAGCGGACCTGCGTCGAGCGGGTGACGTCTTTGCCGGTGTTCGCTCTGACGTGGCCTGGTACTGCTGGGAAGTCATTCATCTCACGAGAGCCCAGTAATCTCGCTTCATGCCCCTTGTTTCCTTATCTGACTTTGAACGCGACGCGCTTGGCACGTTGACCGAATTTGGAGCCATTCCGGCTCTCTCGCCGATGTTTGACGCCGAGTGGGCTGAGAGTGGCCACATCGAAGACGCCATTCAGCTCCTCGCCGCCTGGGCGCGTTCGCGAAAGCTCGCCAACGTTGACGTCGCGATTCATCGACTCGAGGGACTCACCCCCATGCTTGTCGTCACGGTGGACGCAACGGCCAGCGAGGGCGGCACCGTTGTGCTGTATGGCCACCTCGACAAGCAACCACCACTTGGCGAATGGTCCGAGGGCCTCTATCCATTCAAGCCCGTTCGTCGAGGCGATCGTCTCTATGCCCGCGGTGTCTCAGACGACGGTTACGCAATCTTTTCTGCACTCTTGGCGATCGAGGCCATGGAAGCATACGGGCTGCCTCACGGTCGCTGCGTTGTTTTGATTGAAGCGAGCGAAGAAAGTGGCAGCACCGATCTTGAGGCATACCTTGACGCGTTAGCCAGCCATCTCGGCGCGGTCGAACTCTTGATCTGTCTCGACTCTGGCGCCCTTACCTACGACCGGTTGTGGGTGACGACGTCGCTACGTGGCGTGTTGAACCTTGAAGTAACGGTGCACGTGCTCGCCCAGGGCCAGCACAGTGGTTCAGTGAGTGGCATCGTTCCGTCATCGTTTCGTATCCTCCGCCAACTTTTGGATCGCCTCGAAGACGCAACGACCGGCGAAGTGCTCGTTCCAGAGATGCGCGCCGAGATTCCCGCCGAACACGCCAAAGCGGCGAGCGACATTGCCGAAGAGTTTGGCGATGTCATCGCGCAAGATTTACCGACACTCGAAGGTGTTGAATTAATGGGCGCGAGCGCCGCAGAACGTCAGCTTCGACGCAACTGGTACCCGACGCTCTCGGTAATCGGCATGGGCGGCATTCCGTCACCGGACATCGCTGGCAACGTGTTGCGCCCGTTTACGACTGCCGTACTCTCCTTTCGCCTGCCGCCGAACGTTGATTCTCAAGTCGCCGCTGCAGCAGTAGAAAAGCTTCTCACCACCGACGTTCCTTCGAACGCCAAGGTCAACGTGACGTTGATTCCTGCTGACGGATGGGTCACGCCCGAGTTTGCCTCATGGCTCGCGCCCGCTCTCGAAAGGGCTTCCCTTGACGCGTTTGGCCGCTCCGTTGGCTTTACCGGTGAGGGCGGCTCCATTCCCTTTCTCGGTTCTCTCGCTAAGCGCTACCCCGGTGTGCAATTCGTCGCCACCGGCGTTGGTGGACCACACTCAAACGCGCACGCCATCGACGAGATGCTCGATCTCCCCATGGCGGTTGGAGTGACGAACGCGGTCATTACCGTGTTAAGTGCGCACGCCTCAAAGTAAGGAAATGTATGAATGAGCAAGTAGATATCTGGGTTGACCCCCTTTGTCCCTGGGCGTGGATGACTTCACGCTGGCTCCTCGAAGCGGCCAATGTTCGTAACCTCGACGTATGTTTTCACGTCATGAGCCTCGCAGTGCTCAATGAAGGTCGAGAGATGCCAGAGGAGTACGTGGAGATGATGAAGAAGGCATGGGGACCAGTTCGAGTTCTCATCGCCGCCGAAGAGCGTCACGGCAATAAGTTGATCGAACCTCTCTACAGTGCCATGGGCACGCGCCACCACGTCCAAGGAGAGAAGGATCTCGCGCTTGTGAGCGTGGGCGCACTCGAAGACGTTGGCCTTGAAGCAGATCTTGCCGACGCGGCCGCCAGCACCGACTTCGATGAGGCCTTACTGCTCAGTCATCACGCGGGAATGGACCCGGTCGGCTACGAAGTCGGTACGCCGGTCATTCACCTCGGCGACGTTGCCTTCTTTGGCCCCGTCGTGACGCCCGCTCCCAAAGGCGAAGGTGCTGGCAAGCTTTGGGATGGTGTCGTTCTCGTCGCGAGTACGCCAGGCTTTTACGAACTCAAGCGAACAAGAACCGAAGGTCCGATTTTCGAGTAATTCAATCCTTGGGTTGCTCGATTGTTGTGCACGCGGGCTTCACTTGCTCGTTGTCGCCAGCGCCAATCGTTAACTCCGAGGAACGTCCTTCCACGCGACGTCCTTGTCGTTTCGCGGCTCACCAGGCAGACCCAGCACTCGTTCACCAATGATGTTGCGCATGACCTCGCTCGTGCCACCCTCGATCGAGTTCGCGCGCATGCGTATGAAAGCCTTTCGCATGTCACCGCCCGTCATCGCCGACTCGGTGGGGCGAATCTGGGGATAGTTCGATCCGTACAGCATGCCCTCAGAGCCCAGAAGATTGACGCAGAGTTCACTGGTGCGTTGGTTCTCCTCAGCAAAAGCCAACTTTGCTACTGAACCTTCCGGGCCCGGCGTTCCGGCACGGCGTAGATCATTCGCTCGCCAGTTCGTGAGACGACCTACTTCGTTTCGAACCCACGCCTGCATGAGTTCACTTCGCACGGCAACCGAGTGAGCATCGCTCCGGGAAGACCATTTCTTGTTCCATATCTTCATCGCTTCGCCGATAAGACCCGAGCCTCGAGGCGGTACCGTCCCGCCAATAGAGACGCGCTCATTCATCAACGTCGTGATCGACACGCCCCAACCCTCGCCCACGCCGCCGAGGCGCCGGGAGTCGGGGATTCGTGTCTCGCTAAAAAAGCACTCGTTGAACTCGGCTTCGCCCGTCGCTTGATAGAGCGGCAACACTTCGACGCCAGGCGCGTGCATGTCGACGAGAAAGGCCGTGATGCCCTTGTGTTTAGGTACGTCGGGATTCGTGCGTGCGATGAGAAGCCCGTAAGCCGCTTCGTGCGCGAGCGTCGTCCAAACCTTCTGACCCGTCACGACCCACTCGTCTCCGTCACGCTGTGCGCGAGTGGCGAGCGTGGCGACGTCGGAACCGGCACCGGGCTCTGAAAAGAGTTGGCACCAAATCTCCTCACCAGTAAAGAGCGGTCGCAGGAAGCGCTGCTGTTGTTCAGGAGTGCCGTGCGCGACGATGGTTGGCGCGACCATGCCGTAACCAATAACGTTTCGCCCAACCGCGCTTGGCACGCCGAGTTTGGAAAGACGACGCAGTACGAACAACTGATCGGCGGGCGAAAGTCCGAGTCCCCCGTTGCCCTTTGGAAAGTGAAGCCACGCGAGTCCTCGATCGAACTGTTCACCGAGAAACTTCACCGGATCGGTTGTCGTTGGAGGAAAATCCGCGACGAATTGGTCGATGAGGCTGTCGAGGTCGGCTTCGCTCGTTAACATGAATCTCCCTTACGGATGAACGTACAAATCGAATACTAGGCAAGGGCCCGTATGAGCGAGAGCATCGCGACGATCTGATGTAAAAATGAGTGATGCCAACTCCCCACATCCTCGCAACCTCAGGCGGCTTTGTCCCCGGGCCCGTTCAAATGTCGTTTCGCCTCGGCGATATGGTCCTTGAAGCGCTGGCCCGCACGAAAAAGGAACGACCTAGGGTCTGTCTCGTTTTGACGGCGCTAGGTGACCCAGCCAACTACTACGCAATGTCGTACGAGGCCTTCAACTTTGCCGGATGTGACGTGACCGAGTTGAAACTCTTCCCGCAACCATCGGCCGATCCCACGGATCGACTCTGTGGGAGTGACCTTGTGTGGGTAGGCGGAGGATCGGTCGCGAATCTGCTGGCCCTTTGGCGACTTCACGGCGTCGACAACGCGATGCGTGAAGCGTGGGAAGGTGGCGTTATTTTGGGCGGTGTTTCCGCGGGAAGTCTCTGCTGGCACGTGGGTGGGACGACCGACTCGTACGGACCAACGTTGCAGCCAATAACGAACGGGCTCGGACTGTTGCCCTATGCCAATGGCGTTCACTATGACGCCGAGGAACAGCGGCGACCTCTACTGCACCAGCTTCTAAAGGAAAAAGTCCTCCCGCCGCTTGCCTACGCAACCGACAATGGCGTGGGCATCTGGTACGAAGGCATCGAGGCAACGTCCGTCGTCGCGGATTCGAAACTCAACGCCCTGGAAGGGCCCGCCGCCTACCGCGTTGAATTAGTAGATGGCGAAATCGTCGAAACTCGTGTTGGCGCAGGGGAAAGTTTTATCTAAATCGTCAAAAGTTCGACGGTTGCCCTGCTTCGAAGCTCCAACGATTTGCCGTCTCACGCGGCACAAACACGCATTCGTATATTCCCAATGAGTTGGGAGGGTCGAGTAGTCGGCGTTTCTAGACAAGCGGTTGAGGTAGCGCGGCACGAATCTCATCAGCTCGCGTCGAGAGCGCATGCGCCGTATGAACAGCATCCTTGGAACCGCAACGCCCCAGCCAATTAGCCAGCATCAGGTAGCCGTCTTGGGTCAGTACGGACTCGGGATGGAACTGCACACCCTCGAGGTCAAGCGAGCGATGACGCATCCCCATGATGAGCCCATTCGAGCGCGCACTCACAATGAACTCTTCGGGCAGTCCCTCATCCACAACGACGAGCGAGTGGTAGCGACCGGCGACGAGTGGATTTGACACCCCCGCAAATACACCCATCTCGTCGTGAACTACGAGACTCGCTCGGCCGTGCAAGAGTTCTGGCGCGGCAAGAACCTGCCCTCCGAATGCCTCAGCCAGCGCTTGGTGACCAAGACAGACACCGAGCAGTGGTGTCGCGTTCTCGACGCAGTAGTGGACAATTGCCAAGCAGTTGCCCGCACTTCGTGGGTGACCAGGTCCGGGCGAGATGAGCACGCCGTCGACGTGCATACCCAAGATATCTTCTGCGTCGACCTCATCATTACGTCTCACCGTGACCGTCGCGCCGAGCTCAGCCAAATACTGGACGAGGTTGTACACGAACGAGTCATAGTTATCGATAACCAAAATCGAAGGGCCCTCAGTCATTGAGAGCAATCTTATGACGAGGATTCACTATCCTTTCTTCATGGAACTACTAGAGCGTGCGTCGTTCCTCGAACTCGTCGACCAAGGGTTCAACGTGATTCCCTTGCACACCACCTTGCAGCTCGATCGTGAAACGCCAGTTTCTCTCTACCAACGCCTTGGCGAGAGGGCAATATTTCTCTTGGAGAGTGCCGCGCTCGGCGAGGCGACCGGGCGCTACTCCTTCATCGGCGTCGATCGACGCTGGCGACTCACTACTCGCAATGGAGAGACGGTGGTCGAAGGTGCGACAACGCGCGTGAGCTCTCGTGCACCGCTTGAGGAACTGCGTTCGCTTTTGTCGAGTTACACAACATACGTCACGAGTGAACTCCCAGACTTCTTTGGCGGTGCGGTGGGCTTTGTCGCGTACGACTACGTACGCCGCCTTGAGCGCTTGCCGGGGCGAGCCAGTGATCCAACGTGGCCCGAGCTCGACTTCTCATTCCCCGACGCTGTCTTGATCTGTGACCACCTCCGTCACTCAACGACCGTCGTCATCCTCGCCGTGGTCGAACAAGACGAGCCGAGCGACGTGTTCGCAGACGCCCTCGAACGTCTCGACGATCTCGTCGAGACGCTTCTCGCACCCCAGCCCGAGAGTGATCGCGCCACCGAACGACTTGTCGCCACCGCACCTCAACAACGCTCGAAGATTGATATTCGCGCAATCGCTGCAGGGCTATCGAATTTCAGCGCTGCCGACTACGCCGCGATCGTCGATCGCGCGAAGCAGTACATCGTGAGCGGCGACATCTTTCAGGTCGTGCCCAGTCAACAGTTTCAGCGTCGAAGCAACGTGAACCCACTCACCCTATACCGAGTCCTTCGTGCGCTCAATCCCTCACCTTATATGTACCTGCTTGACTCGGGCGAGAATCAAATTGTCGGCGCGTCGCCTGAGATGTTGCTTCGCGTACATGACGGCGTGGTGAGTACACGCCCCATCGCTGGCACGCGACCGCGAGGTGCCAGTGACGTGGAAGACCTCGCCCTCGAAGCCGAGATGCTCAACGACGAGAAGGAGATCTCCGAGCACGTGATGCTGGTCGATCTTGGACGCAACGACGTTGGTCGTGTTGCGACACCCGGCACCGTACGTGTCGAGAAGCTTGCCCACGTTGAGCGCTTCTCTCATCTCATGCACCTCGTCAGTCACGTTGACGGCGAACTTAAAGTTGGTCTGGATGCCTTTGATGCTTTTGACGCCCTTTTTCCGGCGGGTACGCTTACGGGCGCGCCCAAGGTCCGAGCCATGGAACTCATCGATGAGTTCGAGCCGGTCTGGCGCGGACCCTACGGTGGCGCAGTGGGCTACTTCTCACTCTCCGGAAACGCCGACTTCGCGATAACCATTCGAACGGTGTCGCTGCGTGACGGTATCGCGACCGTGCAGGCGGGTGGCGGGGTCATCGCAAATAGTCGCGGAGTGTTTGAATACCAGGAGTCCCTTAATAAGGCATCAGCACCGCTGCTCGCACTCGAAATCGCTGACACGCAAGATGACGAACGCAGTCCAGACTACGTACACGTTGCCGACAACTACTAGGAAGAACTACGTGGCTCGCTGGAGTGAATTCAGCAGATCCGTTATCTGGACGGTGGCATAACTAATTGCTTGATCGTTCGAGCCGTAGGGGACATAGAGCGTTCCGCGGTGAAGAAGTGAGCCACAGGAGTAGACCACATTCGGCACGTACCCGTCTCGCTCATCTTCTTCGGGCAAGAGCAACGGACGATCAAGGTAAGCAATAACTTTCGTCGGATCATCGAGGTCAAGCAACAACGCACCCAGCCCGTAGGTTCGCATGGGCCCCACACCGTGACTCATCACCAGCCAGCCCTCAGCCAGTTCGATAGGCGAACCACAGTTACCGAGTTGAATGAACTCCCAGGGGTAGCGCGGAATTTGAATAGTCGACACTCGATTCCAGCGATGGAGATTCGATGAGAAGGCAACTGCGTTCGACTCTCGGTCGTGGCGAGAAAGGGCGACGTACTGCCCTCGAATTTGGCGAGGAAAGAATGCCATGCCCTTATTTTTTGCGGCGAGTCCCGCCAGTGGTGAAGAGTGGAACGTCTTAAAGTCTTCAGTTTCAAGGAGTTGTTGGGTCACGGTGTGCCCGTTGTACGCCGTGTACGACGCGTAGTACTGGCTCGAATTTTCTCCATGAAATTGGACAAAGCGAGCGTCTTCCATGCCGTTACTTTCACTCAACGTCGCGGGCCAGAGCACACGCTGCGAAACATCGGTACTGTCGTCAAAGGAGGACACGTAACAACTTGCCGCGACCGAACACAAGAGACCGATGATCTTGTCAGCGTTCGAGCGAGTTGCGCCCTGATCCTCAAGCTTGGCGATCGCGGCGTCAAGTTCAAGTGGGGAGAATCGTGAGTTCAGGGAGTTCAGTACCCACGTAGATGTCTCGCCGCCAAACCCGGCGTCGAGTAACTTCGCCTTAAAGACCTCTCTTTTCAATGGTGCGTCACTAATTGTTCCGACAACCGGGCATCGGCGTGCCTCGCCGATTTCAAGAGTTCCACTCGCATCAATCTCACCCGTGCGAAAGCAGATGGTCGAAATGTGACCTTCGCCAATGCATCGGTAGCTGAGGATTACTCGAAGTCCGTTAGTTGCGACGCCACGCTGATCCGGGTGAGCCACAAGACTTGGATTACAAATGGCCGCACCCTCGAGCGAGTATTCGTTGGTAAACGTGGCACCGAGTAGCTGGCGACGCTCGCTGGATATTGGACCATCAAAGTAGTCAGATATTCGAGCAGCGTGCTCTTCGAAGACTGATGTCAAGTTGTCGTGACGTGTTGAAAATCGCTCATACAGTTCGCCGAGGACTTCGCTTACTTCGCTTTCGCTAAGAGCCAAGACTCTTTGCACCGTTTCAGTTGTTCTCGATTCACTACCACCCACGAGTTCTTGTCCCGGGATGAATAGTCGAGTAATCACACGAGAAGCGTCTGCCCTAAGCCATTGCTTTGATCGAAGTGCCAGTCCAGCATCGATCACGACGTTGCTCTGACTAAGAGTCGAGCGTGCTGAAGCGTCGTTAAGAGTGCAATCGTCGACTCCGCACCCTGGTTCAAGTTAGGACCCGCGGCGGTCAAGCCGTCGTACCCGCCACCAGTCTCGGGATCGTACATGGCAACGCCGAGGTCATTACGACCCAAGAACCATTCAACGCAGAGCACATGACCAATGCGCCACTGTCCGTCGCGCGTGAGTTCGTACGCCCTCACGCACGCCTCCGACATCGCGGCGACCTCGATCGGTTGCTGATCGAACATCTTTGAGGGGCCGTGAGGGTCTCGACCTCCCGCGGGCGTGACCGACAGATGGCCTCTCGGCGACTCCATTTCGAGAAGCCACCTGAGTTGGCGAAGTCCAGTTTCAATCAAACGATCGTCACCCAGAACGGAACCAGCCGTCAGCAGCGCTTCGGGCAGGGCCGCGTTGGCGTAGGCAAGGCGATCTTCGCCCCACCGCCAATACTTGGTTCGATCCGGTCGATCAACGACTCTCATGGCGGCCTCGATCAATCGAAGGGCCAGTCGATTCATTGGATCAACTTTTAGTACTTCAGCCGCACCGAAACTCGCGAAGGCCATCGAACGCGACCAGGGAGAACGAACTTTGGCGCCTCGATCGAAAAGTTTCACCGCTCCTTGTCTAAGTTCGACGTCAGGTGTACGGGCGATAGTCGTTCCAAGCGCCCACATCGCTCGCCCCCAACAGTCATCGCTCGAACTTGAACCACACCACTCGCCGTCGGGTGAGCGACGATTCCAGAATCGACCGTCCGTATCTTGGGCCTTTTGAAGAAAGTCCATTGACACAGAGGCCAGTTCCTCCACCGCAGGTAACGGACTACTCTCACGAACACTTACCAACAACGCTCGCGCCACGTCGTCGGTACAGTAGCCATGCTCTGGCCGCGCTCGGGAATATTCCGCGTGCTCAAAAGTTCCGTGAGGACCGCTCAGTGAGAGCAAGTGACTGAAGTTTGGCTGAAGTGTCTCCATCAAGCTCCAACCACAACGCTCTCTAACAACGTATTCGCAACTCTCTGGTACTCAGTTGCCACGTTGGCCCAGCTCAAACTCGTCGCGATTGTTCGCGCCTCAACGGCCATGTCGTCGAGCAACTCCGGCAACGTAAGAATGCTTCGAAGTGCGTCGGCCAATGCGACGGGGTCTTCGTGGGCGACAACCGATCCCGCGCCGCCGGTAAGGAGTTCCCTCGCGTGTGGAAATGCTGTCGCCACGACCGGTAGTCCAGCGGCAAGTGCGTCGACCAATACTCCCGACGTCGCTTGGTCGTGAGAGTCATAGGGCAGCACCACAACGTCGGCACTTTGAATGAGTTCATTAAGCGCTGGAAGAGTTCGATAAGAGTTGTCAAAGTGAACCATATGTCCAAGATCGTTCGAGGCAACTCGCTCTAGCAACAATTCGCGGTACACGTCTCCCTGACGAGCAAGAACCTTGGGGTGGGTACGACCCGCCACGATGTAAAGCGGCATCGGGTTTAGGTCGCGCAACAGCCCCATCGCGTCGATGGCCCACTCGATGCCCTTACCTGGACCAAGAAGCCCCCACGTAAGGAGTCGTGGCCTCGCACCCCGGGCGCGAGATCGCTCGCCCGTCGCCACGGCCGCTCCGTGAGGAATAATCACCAATGACGTCTCATCGACTTTATTTATACGCCGAAGCGTTTCGGCGGCGGCGTCGCTCATGACAACCACAATGTCCACACCGCTGATCACGTCGTTCAACACTTCTATCTGATGCGCGGTAGGCAACGAGAGGACCGTATGCACAATAGCGATGCTCGGAATTCTCAGTCCCTGAATGACCCTTACGACGTGCGATCCGTCAACGCCGCCATAAAGTCCGTATTCGTGTTGCACAACGGCCACGTCGCAGTGATTAAGCGCATCAATCGCGCGATCAATCGACGACGCATCCGAGCTGATGAGTTCACTCACCACAGGTAGCCCGACGCTCGGACCTTCACCGGGTGAATCGAGAACTCGAACGACCGAAACTTTGGCGCCGCGCTCCACGAGCTCCGCGCCGAGGGCGGCGGTAAACGTTGCGATGCCACATGGCGTGGGCGATGAACTACTCAAGAAACCGTAGGAGACAACCCGATCGTTCACTTGGTTCTCTGGCGAAGCAACAGTTCGTCGGCCGCTTCTTGGGCACTGTTTCGTACCGTGCTCTGCGCCCAAGGTGTAAGCGTGCTTCTACTTGAGGGACGACCGCGCAGCTCCATAGATCCGGGCGTGACCTCTTCGCTCGAGGAATCAATGACTTCACCATCTTCGGCGTGAATCGATAGTTTTCGCAACCAATGCGATGACGACGTTCTCATCGCCAAACCAAACCTAAAGATGTGCTATTTGGGGTGGAATAATTCCGGGACATACAATTCCTCCATTTGAAATGAAGTCGTCGTGTCCGAACGGGCGACAATCGTCTAGATCGTCCGACCCGAACCTGGCGTCTCAAAACTGAGGAAATATTTCCTCGGTTGACAACACCCTATAGGCTCGATATGAATCTCATCCAGAGAAATCCATTAGATCGTGTGAAGTCTGCTCGCGATTGGCGGCCGGATTGAAGAGGCCCTCCATCCCACCCGCGAGTCGTTCGCACAACTTAATGACGTGACGCTGGACCGTTCGTACCGAAAGGAAAACACATGGAGAGTTCGCCAGTACCAAAACGAATAAGTCGCGTTCTGCACTGGGTAGGTGACTTCACCTCTCGAGCAAGTACGGCAATCGCCATAACTTCAGCTCTCGCGATATTTCTCCTGATACTGCTGCTCAACGGCTCCCCTGCGGATTGGCAGATCGCATTTTCGACCGTCGCGGGCTCAATTACCCTGATCATGCTCTTCGTGATTCAACACACGCAGAGTCGCCAACAAGCTGTCCTTCAATTGAAACTTGACGAGTTGATTCGAACATCACCACAGGCCGATGATCTCCTCGTCCATATCGAAAAGGCTGACGATGAAGAACTGATCGAGCGAGAGCAAAGTCAGGTCGCGCATCACGAAGCGTTGCGCGGCAACGAGGATGCTGACGAGTAAATCCCTCATTGGCTCTTCAGAAGGGGTGACTGAAGAGCCAATGAGGTCGTCGCACGACTATTTCTGAAACGGCGCGGCCCGCGAATCATCGCACCGGCGCGCGTTCTTCACGAGCGCCACGTCGCTTGGTATCGCCTCCACGATCGAAAACTCCCTAAATCACCGAATCGAGTCACTACTTCTTGACTCAATCCCCTTGAAAGCAACGACGATGAAGTCGATGAGCTTTCAAGCAGGAGACTCGAGTCGGTCCCAGGGGTTGACGACAAAGAAAAACCAGTAAATGACTCATTTGACCGATTTGAACACGCCCTTACTTCGTCAGACTTTGCCAATCGGCGCAATTGGCGATCGTCGAGTGTTCGTATTCGATCAGCCCGCTTCACGATTTTCCCCTACACCCGGGTGCTTCGAGAACTGACGACGGAGAAATTGACGACGACTAGTAAAGCGCGCGTCTTCACGACCGAGGTGGTCACGAATCTCCATCAGTGACGAGTCAAGATTCGCCGCGGACTGGATCATCTCTTCTTTGACGACGCCCTTGCCATTCACACGAACGTTTTCATTGAAGGTCGACACGAGCTCGTCCCCGAGTTCATGGACCTGCCCCTCAATCAACGAAAACAACTGCGCCGCGACATTAATGAGGCGTTCCACGTCACCTTGAATAGTGCCGTCCTCGACAATCTCACTCGCCTCGGGTATCGACCGAGTTGTGTGGTCAATCTTTGCGATGCGTCTTAATTCATCGTCTCTTGAACGCATCTTTTACCCTCTCCCCAGCTTGTTTGAGATTGCCCTTCTTCTGGTCACGAAGTCCGTCTGCTTCAAGGTTTACGTTGCCAACGACGTGACCCGTGGCCTCCTTCATCCTTCCCTTGGAGATCTGGAGCATGTTCTTCGCTTTGTCCTTCATAGCCATAATTAGTCTTCCTTCTTCTTGGATGGAGGAACGGCTACCTCTCGGACGCTCCGAAATCCCGGTCTTCCATCGGGGGTGGATGCAATCGATGCGTATCGACGTGTAGTGAGATCGTCGAACGTTTCATTACTCTCAAGAAGGATTGGGCAAGTGACTGCGTCGCGGCCCAGCGCGTCGCTACCAAAATCGGCCGCGACAAAACGAAATCCGGTTCTTGCGTACGCGGGAGACCAAGATAATACGGCGCCAACTGAAGCACAAACACTGTTGGGAACGATTTCTGCAAAACCCATTCGAAACCCTCTTCTCTAGGACCTGACGAACTATCAGGTGAGAAGGAAGCAAGGTCTTGACGTCCTATGCGAAGAGTACCACTGCGCACGATGAAATTCCATGAAGTTACAGAATCCTTTATCTTTTGACAGTCGATGACTCGCGATCGGTATCTCGCGGAGACGCCAGACAAAGCCTTCGGCCGCTCACACAAACCAATAGCGAATCCTGCTCTGATACGCCGAGCGTCATGCGTGACGACCTCTAGTAATCCACTGAACGGCTCGAAGCACGTTCACCATCCAACGCCGATCTAACTGGCCGGGGCGCCTTTCGGACGGTCTAGATCAGCGGAGAGTAGCGTTCCGTCGACCACTCGAAGCGCAATTTCAGAGAGGCCCACATTGTGATTTCGGGCCTGAGCGCGAAGTCGGGCAAAAGCCTCATCCATGTCACAGGACTCAGATTGAACAATTATCCCCTTCGCCTGCTCGATAATAATGCGGCTATTGAGAGCGCCGCTCAACTGGTCGTTAAGCGCATTTGCATCAAGGCTGGATCGGTGCTGGAGAATCGCAATGGTGGCCACGTCAGCAAGGCCTTGTGCGACAACAACGTCGGTGTCGTCTAACGGCCCCTGTATTGATCGAAAGAGATTTAGTGCGCCAATTGTTCGTCCACGAAGTCGCATCGGCAAACAGTGCACCGACTGAAAGCCTTTCTCGAGAGCTCGCGGCGTGAAATGCGGCCAACGTTCATGGGACTCTACGAGCGAGGAATTGATTATGGCTTTGCCATCTCGAAAACAGTCGACACACGGACCTTCATTTGCTTGAATTTGAAAGAGTTCCAGCACGCGCATCGACTCACTCGATGAGGCGACAAACTGCAGTTCTCCGCCTGGAGAGGCCAGCATAACACCAGCGGCGTCTACGTCTATTGCTAGCACGCAGCGATCACTGAGGACCGTGAGGACGTCAATGACGTCATAGTCGTCGACGAGATTGTCAGCCAATTCGACCAACGTTGCGACTAAAAGAGCCTCTCTACCCATCTTTCCCCCTATCTCATACCTGTCCGTTTGTGAATAACATCAGCAAGAGATTCGACGCAACCATCAAACCAAATAGTAGCGCTTCCACCTATTTTAGCCGCTCAATTCATCGCGCCAGGCACCAGATAAAGCGTCATAACGCGTCTTTCGAGAAACAACACGAGCCGCAAGGGTGGTCGGCGATGACTCGGTTGCAAAGGCGTGCGAGCGAAGTGCCACGAGGGCGTCCTTGACGGGCACTGAAGCCTGCACTGCGAGCATTCCAGCCGCCTGATGAACGGTGAAGTCGAGCATTGAGAGTCCAGCGATTTCGTTTTCGAGGCCTTCTCCAGGTGCGCCAGCCTGCATTGCCAACACCGCTCGACCAATAACGGACGCCATGAGGTAGGCGTCCGAGGTCTGGGTATCGTCCAACATTCCGGGTTGATCGCAATAGAGGATCAACGATCCAAATCGAGCTGCACCAATACGAAGCGGATAGCCAAAAACCGCTCGCACGCCGAGCGCTACTGCTTCAGGGGCGTAGAACATCCAACGTGAACTCTCAGGAGACAAGAGGTTGGATTCAAAAATGGCGACGCCGCTAAGACTCGCTTCAACACCAGGACCTTGCCCCACCGTTATTTCAAGGTCCAACAATTTCTCAGAGATTTCGTCACCTGCGCATAGCGGTGTGAACTGGTCACCGGGCGAAGCAAGAGCGATCGCCGCACCACTCAGATTGGTCACTTCCGCCGCGACCGTGCAGAGTGCGGGGGCGTGTTCACGGGTTCGTTCATGAATCTCCATAAGTTCGAAGATTTGAATTAAGCGCTCAGCGGTCACGTGACAGGTTCCACATATCTTTACTAAGGGTGGGAACACGCGACGCAATTTTCTCCACTGTTGGGTCTCCTCATACTGCGGCGACGCTCAACAGGGTCTTGATTTAGCGCTCGTTCATCTCGGATCCGAGATATTCCCCACCCTAGTTCTCTTCGCTCTGAATTCGACAGAAACTTCATTACGGTGGTGTGACGTCCTCCGTGACGCTCCTTCGTTCTGAAGTAGCAACTCCATAGTTCGTTTCATTGCGGCACATCTAATCCTCAATACATGAAACGGGACCGGGAATATATGAAGTCGCGATTAGGGTGTGAAAATCGCCGTGAGCGATGTTGTTCATTCATGGCCATTGCGTGAGGTGACGGCGACAAAGGAGGTTAAGCGTGAACCTACCGAGAAGGACGAAGAATGCACTCATCGACTGCACGCACATTGCTCGGGATAGATCGAGTATCCAATGATGTTTAAGAACAAAAACGTCACGGCGTCTCGCGCCATGCCAAACCAGTTTTCAAGATCACTCTTTGCCCCACTCCCCTCTCGGTACAACTTCCTCGCCGCGCTCCTCTCCCTAGGCCAGGACCGACGATGGCGCTCAGCGATGCTCAATCACGTGGTGGGTTCTGAACCCAAACTTGTACTCGACGTAGCCTGTGGACCCTGCGCGGTCACCAAGGCGTTGACAAAGAGAACTTCAGCGCACGTCGTAGGTCTCGACCTCAGTAGCGACATGTTGCGACAAGGACAGGCGAACGTGAACAATTCGGGACTCGGCGATTGTGTGTCACTCGTTCTCGGACGCGGCGAGCAACTTCCGTTCCCCGACGCCACGTTTGACGCCCTCACGTTCACCTACCTACTTCGCTACGTTGACGATCCCAAAGCAACAATGGCCGAGTTGGCTCGGGTCGTCAAGCCCGGTGGACCAATCGCGAATCTTGAATTCGCGGTCCCTCGCAAGTTTGGCTGGCACGTGCTGTGGTGGATCTACACCCGCGCCATTCTTCCCGTCGCTGGATATCTAACGGGTGGCAAAGGGTGGTGGGACGTCGGGCGTTTTCTAGGGCCGAGTATTTCCACGCACTACAAGAGCTATCCCGTTCATTGGACTGTCAACGCGTGGGAGCACGCGGGTATTGACCACGTCGAGCACCAGTCAATGAGCGTGGGCGGCGGACTTGTCATGTGGGGATATCGATCGCGATGACGATGTTCAAACCTTCTCCAAAGAAGACACCAATTGACGGGGCCGCCTTCTACGCGGAGCCGTCGTTTCTAAAGCGACCAGCCTTTCGCGATTGGTGGACGCTGCTGCATCCGCCCTACACCTTGATGCACCTCTCCTTTATCGTCATTGGGTCGTGTCTTTTAGGTCCTGCCAACGCCGTGCGCCTTATTTTCACCGTGGTCGCATTTTTTCTCGCCGTGGGAGTGGGAGCACACGCCCTCGATGAGCTGCACGGTCGCCCGTTGTCGACCACGATTCCAACGTGGCAACTCGCGACGGCGTCGTCACTAGGTCTTGGTGGCGCCGTTATTTTGGGCATCATTGGCCTGTTTGTCGTGGGTGCGTACCTCGCAATCTTCATCGTGGTGGGCGTCGTGATTGCGCTTGGCTATAACCTCGAGCTCTTCCACGGTCGATTGCACACCGACATCGTCTTCTCCCTCGGTTGGGGTGCATTTCCACTGCTCACCGCCTACTTCGCTCAACACGCCAACCTGAGTATTCCTGCAGTACTCGCCGGCGCATTCGCTGCCCTCACGTCACAGGCCCAGCGAAAGCTCTCGTCGCCCGCGCGCGACATTCGGCGTCGCACCTCTTCCATTGAGGGCACTCAGGCACTGCTGAACGGCGAGACGTTGCCCATAACAAGTCAGTCGATACTTGCTCCACTCGAAAGTGCGCTTCGCGCTCTTTGTTGGGCCACAATGGCCCTCGCGATCGCTTTGGCCTATCTTCGCTTCTACCAGTAGCGCGAAGACTGTCTCGCCGCATTGAAGCGACTGAACGCGCCAACGACACGCAACCTATGCTGATTTTGGAGTGAGTGTTCGCCAACGGAGGTTTCCCGGTGACTAAGGAGAGTGCCCAAGAGGAGTGGCGTCGTCTCTTTGACGCTGCGCCGATTCGGCCCGGAAACTTCACCACGATGTCGGGCATCCCCCTGGCGCCGGTCTATGGACCAAAGAACGCAGAATTTCCTGGCGTCTACCCCTACACCCGAGGCGTCCACGCCTCGATGTACCGGACCAAACTCTGGACGATGCGCATGTTCGCGGGCTTTGGCACCGCGACCGACACCAACCTGCGATTTCGCGAAATAATTCGCTCCGGAGGCACTGGACTGTCCACGGCCTTCGATATGCCCACGCTGCTGGGTCTTGACTCCGATGACCCGATGTCACTTGGAGAAGTTGGCCGTTGCGGCGTTGCCATTGATTCACTCGCTGACGTCCGTGACCTCTTCGCCGGCATTGATCTAAGCACCATAACGACATCGATGACGATCAACTCGCCCGCCGCCGTCATGTTGGCGCTTTTCGTCGCTCAAGCCGAGGAGTCGGGTGTCATGAGGGGCAGACTTGGCGGCACGCTGCAAAACGACATATTGAAGGAATACCAGGCCCAAAAGGAGTTCGTCTTTCCTCCGCGCCAATCGATGCGGCTCGTTCGAGACACGATTGCCTTTACGGCCGCTGAGATGCCCAAATGGAACTCGATCTCTGTCTCGGGCTATCACATTCGTGAAGCGGGCTCCACCGCTGCCGAAGAACTGGCCTTCACACTCGCAAACGGCTTCGCCTACGTAGAATTGGCGCACCAGGCCGGTCTTGAGGTTGACGAGGTTGCGCCTCGGCTCTCCTTCTTCTTCAACGCGCACATCGACTTCTTCGAAGAGATTGCAAAGTACCGTGCGGCAAGACGACTCTGGGCTAAGTGGATGAAAGATCACTATGGCGCGAGTGATCCTAAGTCGTGGCAACTTCGCTTTCACACCCAAACAGCAGGCGTTTCATTGACCGCCCAGCAACCCGAGATCAACATTGCGCGCACCGCCATCGAAGCCCTGGCTGGCGTCTTAGGCGGTACTCAGTCATTGCACACGAATTCCATGGACGAAGCTCTGGCGCTTCCGTCGGAGAAGGCCGCGCGAATAGCGCTGAGAACACAGCAGATCATCGCCAACGAGACCAACGTCGCCAACGTCGCCGACCCACTTGGCGGATCCTGGTTCGTTGAAGAGCTGACCGACGAAATGGAGCGTGAGGCGGAGATCATCTTCGCCCAGATCAGCAAAATGGGCGAAGGATCGATGCTCGAGGGTTGCATTCGCGGTATCGAAGAGAATTGGTTTCAGGGACGAATCTCAGACTCCTCTTACGAACTTGAGCGCTCTTTCAACTCTGGTGAGCGCGTCGTCGTTGGCGTCAATGAGTTTCTTGAAGGCAACGACGAGGAGGACCTCGCGACGCTTCGCATAACCAACGCCGATGAGCACAAGCAACTCGCGCGTCTCAGCCAAGTTCGCGCCGACCGCGACGACGAACAGGTACGAAGCGCCATAGAGCGACTCTCACGAGAAGCGAGTAATCCTAATCTAAATCTGATGCCTGCGCTCATCGACGCCGCCAAGGCCTACGTCACTGTGGGCGAGATGATGTCCGCGCTCGCTAACGTTTTTGGGCGACACGTCGAGATTCCCTCACTGTGAACGTGCGAGTACTCGTGGCAAAAGTTGGACTCGATGGTCACGACCGAGGTATCAAAGTCGTCGCCCGACTACTTCGCGACGCCGGCATGGAGGTCGTGTACACCGGACTCTTTCAGACGCCTGAATCAGTCGCGACCGCCGCCATCCAAGAAGACGTCGATGTCGTTGGCCTCTCGATGCTGTCGGGTGCGCACATGACACTTGCGCCTCTCGTCGTGACTGCCCTTCGCCAGCGTGGCTCGGACATTCCCGTAGTTCTCGGCGGCATCGTGCCGCCCCATGACCTCGATGAACTTCAAGAACTTGGTGTAGCAGCGGTCTTTGGCCCGGGCGCAAGTGCTGAAGAGATTGTGACAACTATTACTGGCATTGTCACGCACTCTCTTTAACGCCGATTGAGATATCAGGGGGCACTCGCCTTCTGCGTCCTCGCTAGAGTCAAGGCGTTCAGACGATGGGAGACAACATGTTCAAGGGCTTCAAGAACTTTCTGATGCGCGGAAATCTGATCGTCATGGCAGTGGGACTGGTCGTCGCGCTGGGCTTCAGCACCCTGATCTCGGCATTCACGACGAACATTGTGACGCCGCTGATTGACGCACTCGCTGGCAATAGTGCTAACGGCCCCGGTCTTGGCTGGACCTTAAATGGTCAGTTCATCGCTCTTGGAAAGTTCATCTCCGCGATCATCTACTTCATCATCTTCATGGCAGTTGTGTACTTCGTTCTCGTCGTGCCCTACCGAAAGTACATGGCCAAACAGGGTACGCCAGTCTTTGGCATCCCCGATCCACCCCCGCCAACGAAAACCTGTCCGGAATGCCTCTCGAGCGACCTTCCTCTCGCTGCCACGAGGTGTAGCCACTGCACGAGTGTGATTTCATAGTGTCGACGGCCCACGCACTGGTCCGATGACGATTGTGAAGCGCTTGATGGTTCGAGCATGGTCGTCGCGAGCATCAACTTCGGGCTAGTTTTTAACGCTATGACGCAAACGAGCACAAGGCGAATCGCTCTTGAATTCGCTCACGTCTCGGTTAGCTTCGGCGGTCTACTCGCACTCGACGATGTCTCCTTTGAGGTTGGAGAGAATGAAATCGTGGGTCTCATCGGTCCCAACGGTGCCGGGAAAACGACCGCCTTCAACGTAGCGTGCGGCTTCCAAAAGCCGACGTCCGGCAAAGTAACGTTCCCCCTGCTTGGTCGCGGCTCCCTCAAGCCACCCCAACTCGCACGCGCTGGTGTTGCTCGAACGCTCCAAGGCGTCGGGCTCTTCAGCCACATGAGCGTGCTCGAAAACGTCATGGCCGGAGCGCAGGGTCGCCACGGTGGAGGCGTCTGGAACTCATTCGTGGGTCTTCCATCGGAATATCGACACGAGCGTGCCTTGCGCGCTGAAGCCATCCATCAACTTGAAAGAGTCGGCGTCGCAAAATTCGCCCGCGCATTGCCCAACGGCATTCCCTACGGCATCGCCAAGAAAGTTTCGATCGCTCGTGCGCTAATGCAGAATCCGAAACTCTTGATGCTGGACGAACCTGCCTCAGGGCTGGACGAGAACGAGCTTGATGAGTTCATCACACTCATCGTGGAGCTTCGTTCGTCAATGAGTGTCCTGCTCGTCGAGCACAATATGGACTTCGTGATGCAGTTAGTCCAACAGCTCGTTGTCTTGAACTTTGGACAAGTCATAGCCAAGGGCTCGCCAAGTGAGATCAACAACAACCCGGACGTGCTCGCGGCCTATTTAGGAATAGACGAGTGATACGAGTCGAAGACCTCACGGTTAACTACGGCGCTGTTTCGGCACTACGCAATGTAAGTTTCGAGGCGGCGACGGGGAAAATAACGGCAGTCTTGGGCGCCAACGGGGCGGGTAAAACAACCCTTCTTCGAACGATTTCGGGGCTCGTGACTCCTCGAAACGGGGCCATCCACTTTGACGACGCGGACCTCGTTGGAATGGCAACCGAAAATATCGCCCGACTCGGTGTTGGTCACGTGCCTGAAGGACGGGGCGTCATTGAAGAACTTACGGTTGAAGAGAACCTTCGACTGGGTGCTCTCTCAAGCAAGGTCACTTTCGCCGAGGGCGTCGAAGAGCAGTACCGCCGATTCCCCATCCTCGGTGAGCGGCGTAAGAAGTACTGCGCAACGCTCTCCGGTGGCGAGCGTCAGATGTTGGCTATGGCGAGAGCCCTGATTGCAAAACCCCGAGTTTTGCTGCTCGACGAACCCTCGCTCGGCCTGGCGCCTCAAATAACCGCCCAACTAATGCGCTCGATTCGACAGCTCTGTGAATCTCAGAACCTCACGGTCATCTTGGTTGAACAGAACGCTAAGAGTGCTCTACGGATTGCTCACAATGCGGTCGTACTTCACCTTGGATCAGTTGTCGCCAACGCCGACGCCGCCACCGTGGCCGACGACGACGATCTGCGTCGCTACTACCTCGGTGTAGTGGTGCCATGAGCGCTTTCCTCTCTTCAGCGTTCATGCACAACATCTTTGGCGGACTCGCCCAGGGTGTTATCTACTCCCTCGTCGCTCTCAGTCTGGTAATTATTTGGCAGTCAACGCACGTCTTGAACTTTGCCCAGGGGGCGATGGCGATGTTCGCCACCTACATCGGTATGTCCGAGATCGACCGAGGCGTTGGCTACTGGTGGTGCGTCATTATTTCTGTGGTCGTAGGTATGGCTCTCGGCGGGGCGACCGAGCGCGTACTCATTCGGCCCCTTTATGGAAAGCCCGAAATCAACCCAATCGTCGTGATGGTTGGATTCCTCGGCGTCCTCGAAGCTCTCGCCGCCGCAATATGGACGAGTACGACGCGCAACATCACCGAACCGTTTTCCCAGATTTACTTTCAATCCAACGGACACTTGGTGTTCCTCTCATCCTTCGTGATATTTCAAATTGTGCTCGCGATCGGCATCATGTTGTTCATGGCTGGACTGTTTCGCTTCACGAAGCTCGGACTGCAACTTCGCGCGTCCGCTTTGGCACCCGAAGTCTCAAGGCTCCTCGGTGTTCGAGTGAGTCGAATGCTGACGATCGGATGGATATTGTCCGCGGGTGTCGGATCCATCGCCGCGGTCATCATTGCCTCGGGCAGCTTTGGGCTCTTCCCCACCAATATGGACGGGATCTTCGTCGCGAGTTTCATTGCAGCTGCGGTAGGCGGACTTGAGTCGCCAATCGGTGCGGTGGCCGGTGGGCTGATCATTGGACTGGTCGAACAATTCATCCTCGCGTACTGGTCGCCCAACGTCGCACCTCTTAGCGGCATCATCATTTTGGTGATCGTCTTGATGATTCGCCCTCAAGGACTCTTTACCAAACACACCACTCGGAGGGTGTAATGAGCTGGTGGAAATCGCTGAGGTCCCAAGAGACGACACACTCACGTCTTCTCGGCGTACTTTTGCTGACGCTGCTCACTCTCGCCATTACTTTCATACTCCCCCCCGTCGCGGACTCTGAACTCGCAGGCGGCGCGGCAATCGCCATCGTCATTCTCGGACTGAGTTGGCTCACCGGTTGGAGCGGACAGATCTCACTGGGCAACTCTGGCTTTATGGCGGTGGGCGCGTACGCCGCTGGCATTTGGGCGCACCATCATGCGACGACACCACTCGTCTTCACCTTCGTCCTAGCGATCATCATTGGCGGCATTAGCGGACTAATCATTGCCATTCCCTCGACAAGACTCCACGGCCCCTACCTCGCGGGCATGACGCTGGCCTTTTCGGCCGCGGTGACGCCGCTGGCACAGAACTTCACGTCGGTAACCGGCGGTGAAGGCGGCATCTTTTTGAATTCCCTCGTCACCCCAAAATGGTTTGCCCATTTCTTTAGTGGCCAGAACGCCGCCATCAACGCCAACGCGCAATGGACGGCCGATCTCGCGGTCGTAACAGCTGGCGTCGCGTTCTTTTTTATGGCGAATCTTTTTCACAGTCGCAGTGGTCGAGCGATGCGACTCGTGCGCGATAACGACGTTGCGGCCGAACTGATGGGCGTCAACCTGTCGCGCACGCGGACTATGGCCTTCGTGGTGTCCGCAGCATTTGCGGGTCTCGGCGGCGCGCTTTACTCACTGCTCGAAGCCACCGTGCGACCAGAGACCTTCCCACTCACCCTCTCGATCACGCTCTTAACACTGATGGTTCTCGGCGGGATTGGAACTCTCAGTGGCGCCGTCATTGGCGGCATCATCTTCTCATTCAGCGCCAACCTTGTCGCGCACGTCAACTCGCTCACCGGCGTTAATCCCACGTCGAATTTAGGGGCCAATATGCAGGGCATCATTTTCGGAGTCCTGCTCATCTTGACAATGCTCTTTGCGCCGCGCGGTCTCGTGAGCGTAGCGACGCCCTTAAGGCGTCTTTTTCGGACCCGACCTCAAAAGACCCAACCAGAGCAAGTACATTAGTTACCAAGCAGTATCCAATAGTTTACACAGGGGGAATTTAATGCATAAGTTTCATCTTCGACGTTCCATGACGTTGCTTTCCGTTTCGGCGCTTTCGCTTGGAATGGTCTCAACGGGCTTGCTCACCAGTAGTGCCAGCGCCGCAAGTACGCCCGGCGTGACTGCCCACACGATCACCATCGGCGCGTCGGTTCCTTTGTCAGGAATTGCCGCAAGTTACGCGCCCGTTTCGGCATCGGCCAACGCAGTCTTTCAATACATCAACTCCAAGGGTGGCATTAACGGTCGCAAAATCCATTACATCCGCCTTGACGACTGCTACGACCTCGCTTCGTATGGACTAGGTTGCACGGCCGGTGCGAGCGTCACGACACTGAGCCAGAATCAGGTGCTCGTTGCCCAGGACCACGTTTTTGCCACGGTTGGTTCACTAGGCACGGCAGCTCAGGAGAGCGTCGAAGCCTATTTGAAGCAGAATGGCGTTCCCCAATTGTTCGTCAACTCTGGTTCAAGTGCTTGGGACTCGCCCACTAAGTACCCAAACCTCTTTGGCTTCCAGACCAGTTACCAGGCCGAGGGCAAGATATTTGCCAAGTACATCAAGGCTCATTTCGCCGGTCAGACCGTTGGATTCATTGGTCAGAACGACGACTTTGGCGCCAACGGATTCCTCGGTCTTAAAGACGGTGGTCTCGCAATCTCGACCGCCAACCACTTGAGCTACAACGCTGCCGACGCGGTCACCGGTTCATCCAGTGACATCCAAGCTGACGTTGGAACGCTTCAAGCCAACGGCGTTAAAGTTGTCGTCCTCGACTCGGTGCCGGGCTTCACGTCGGGCATCTTGCAAGTAGCGAAGGCACTCGGCTACTCACCAACCTGGGTTATCTCCAACGTTGGTGCAGACCCCACGTCAGTGAACAACGCCAGTGAAGCCGGGGCCATTACCCTCGACTACTTCCCCGGCGTGACGAATAACTCTGACCCTTGGATTCCTTGGCTTCGTAAAGTCCTCATGGCTGACAACACTGACTTCCCCACCTTCACCGCGAAATCGATCATCACTGGCAACGAGCTGTACGGCGCTGGTTTCGCAGTCGCTTTCGCCGAGACGCTCAAGGCCGAAGGCAAGAACGTCACTCGTAGTGGTTTTGTCAAGGCGTTGAAGTCAATGACGTTGGACACACCAGCGATTACGCCGCTCAGGTACTCAACGACCAATCACCAAGGTCTCACTGGTGGGGTCATCGCGACGATCGCCGCGAACGGTACGAGCGCGCCGGTTAAGGCTCTTGAGCACAACACCACCGTCTTCACCACCGGGAACTCAAAGGTATCGGCAATCAAGACGACATCAAAGCTGGACGTCACACCGATTCCGAGCTGGTTGAAGTAACGCAGTTTCACTAGTTACACGAAGCCACCACCGAAGTCAGGTGGTGGCTTCGTGCTTTTCGAACACGAGCACGCGCAGACCATTCGAGAACCGCACTAGCTAGCATTGCCCTACTCGCTAGCTAGTGCGGTGACATCGAAGGAGGAAAGCGCGTGATTCCCATTTTGACGAGTGTCGAGATGCGCGCAGCCGACGCGAAGGCACTGGGTGGCCGCAACAGTGACGCGCTAGTGAATTTGGCGGGCACCGCCGTCGCCCTCGAAGCGAAGCGACTAGTGGGATCTTGCTACGGAGCGCGCATTATCGTCATCGCCGGGCCGGGCCTTAATGGAGCGGACGGTCGGGTCGCCGGGCAGTGGCTGAACTCACGCGGCGCTCACGTTGACGTCATTGGGGTGAACGACGCACCAAGAAAACTGACTAGATGCGACCTCGTGATTGACGCCGCCTTCGGCATTGGATGTTCCCGCCCCTACGTTGCGCCAAAGGTGGCGAAAGGGACACGCGTGCTCGCCGTCGACGTGCCCTCGGGCGTGGACGCCGACACCGGATCAATCCTTGGCGAGCCACTCGTCGCCACCGTAACACTCGCGCTCGGCGCCCTAAAACCCGCGCACCTGACTGGACCGTCCGCAGGGTTCGTCGGAGAACTTCGCTTTGCCGGACTCGGTATTGATCCAACCTTCGACAACGGACTCGTCGACGACAGCGATTTATCGTCGATGGTGCGCTTTGGCCGAAACGATCACAAATGGGCACACGCCATTGAGGCGCTGGTGGGCTCGACACCAATGCCCGGTGCGGCCGAACTGGTCGTTCGTGGTGCGCTCGCCGGTGGCGCATCCATGATTCGACTCATGAGTCGCGGTGACGTTGCTGGATTTGTGACGCTGCCGCCCGAGGTAGTGCACTCGACTGGCGCGAACGTCGATCCGCGTTGTCGCGCGATTGTGTGCGGACCTGGACTCGGACCGAACGCGCCAGAGTGGTTGCAAGAGCGCGTCGCGCACCTCGACGTACCTCTTGTTGTCGACGCTGACGGACTCGACCGAGCGATGATCGATGAACTTTCACCGCGCGACGGTTCTTGGGTTCTAACCCCGCACGAAGGAGAGTTCACACGTCTGAGCGGTCAACCAGTTGCTGCGAATCGATTTGACGCGGTTCGTGAAATGGCTAGGTCGACGGGCTGTGTTGTGCTTCTCAAAGGTCCCACAACCATCATTGCTAACCCCGATGGGCAACTGCGCGTCGTCAACTCCGGAACGCCAGCGTTGGCAACGGCTGGTACCGGCGACGTGTTAGCCGGACTTATTGCGGCAACCATCGCGAGAGGCCACGACCCCTTGAGCGCCGCGGCACTGGCTGCGCATCTTCACGGAAGAGCCGGATCGCGCCTTAGGGCGTACGCCACCGCTTCTGACGTGGTCGCTGAGATTCACCAGATTATGAGTGAGCTCAGATAACGGGAGAAAGTCCGCCATCGATGCTGATTCCCACGCCCGTGATGTAACTCGCCCGTGGAGAGAGCAGAAAGCTCGCAAGGTCAGCAAACTCCGCGGCCCTGCCTACGCGGCCCAACGGAATCTTTGAGCTTTTGACCATGCCCGCGTAGAACGATTCGAGCGGCACGTTGGCACTTTCAGCCCGACGAACCCACTGACCAGACTCGATGAGACCGATCAGTATGGCGTTGACGCGCACGCCGCGCGGTCCGACTTCATTGGCCATTGCCTTGGTAAGAGCTAAGCCAGCAGCGCGTGACGCCGTGGTGGGAGTCGAGTTCGCACCGGGCGAACGAGCCATAATCGCGAGCACGTTGATAAGTGCGCCCTTCGTAGCTTCCAGGGCACCAAGCGTTCGGCGCGACACGTGTAGCGCTGCGATCACCTTTAGCTCATAGTCGCGACGCCACGTATCGTCATCGGACTCTGCGATTGAGCTACCCGCGGACTGTCCAGCGTTATTAACGACGCCGTCGATTCGGCCAAAGCGCGCAACAGTCCCGTCAATGAATCCGTCAATGTCTGCGCCTTTAGTGACGTCAGCTTGAAAACATAATGCGTCATGTCCCAAAAGTTCTTGGGCTCGTTGAAGACGATCAGCGTCGCGACCACAAATTGCCACGTGGGCGCCTTCATCGACCAATCTCCGCGCGAGGCCAAGGCCTAGTCCGTCGCTACCACCAGTGATAAGTACAACGCGCTCTTTTAGTTCTAAATCCACGGGGTCATCCTACAAACCAATTAATGAGGACAGGCCCGGCGTCAACGCGCGGCAAGTTCATTGATTAGGCAAAAGAGGTATCCGTCTTAGTGAAGTAAAACTGAAGATTTCCCGCTGAATCATTGGGTTTTGGGTTGGCAGTGTCGCAGACAACTTCCCCGGCTGTCCGAGGTCTCTGTAATACCCCTACTTCGGTGCCCTGGCGCCATGGCTTAGGGTGCACTTTGATGTCCAGCGTGTCGGCGTGGTCCCGTTCGACCCCGGAGGTGTGGCCTTGCCAACAGTACCTGATCAAGTTCGCCGAGACGAGACTGAAGACATGACGCAAAAGCGCTCGCACCTCATCATCATCTGTGGTCTTCCCGGAGCCGGCAAGACGACTTTGGCGATGAAGCTCGCGCCTACGCGACGAGCCGTGCGGTTCTCGCCCGACGAATGGATGGAGCAACTTGGTATCGACATCTGGGACGCGACCGCAAGGGAACGGATCGAAACGCGTCAGTGGATACTTACCCAAGAACTCCTCGCCACCGGCACGGTGAACGTGATCATCGAATGGGGAACGTGGGCCCACAGCGAACGCGACTTGCTTCGTGAGCGCGGACAGCAGTTAGGGGCTGCGGTTGAACTCCACTACCTCGAAGCCTCGCCGGAAGAGCTTTGGGACCGCGTCGTCGCCAGGGGGCTCGAAGTTCGAGCTGGATCGCGCACGATGACCCACGCTGACTTGATCGACAGTTGTGCTGTCTTCGAGCCACCGAGCGATTCAGAGCTGGCCCTCTACGATGAGGCCGAAGTCCGCCGGGGCTCGGTTCGCTAGCAAGCGTTGATAAGGGTGGAAAAATCACCACGCCCCTGGCCAGCAGGGATATTTGGTGAAAGGAGATATCCGACCGGCGGTCAGCGCCAGAGCGTGAATCTACTGCGCCGAGACGGATAACCCTTTTAGAAAAACACGCGCGACGAAATGTCAACTACTGCAGATAGTTCTCGACGACGTCTTCCTTACGCACCGATGCCAAATCCGGACTTTGCCCTGCGCTACGTCGTGCGCGACGTTGACGAAGGAGATCGTAAGCCTGATCAAGTTCGACTTCTACGGCTTTGAGTCGCGTGAGTTGATCCTTCGAAAGTGGCGAGCCGTGATGGGACTCTTCGAGTTTTTGCTCTTCGATTGAGAGTTTCTCGATGTGACTCAAAATTGCGCCGTCATCCATGAGTGGTCCTTTCAACATCTTCAAGAGCTCGCGCGTCAATACGCGGCGCCATAGTCACTATCTTAAGTCGTCAAATTCCGGTGTGTTCTGTCCGAACGGGATTGGGGTCAGGCACGTAGGGCATCAACGCGTGAGCGGGGATGACACCGAGGCGACCCGCTTGAAAGTCTTCCATCGCTTGAACGATTTCAGAGCGAGTATTCATAACGAAGGGTCCGTAGTGCTCAACGTGTTCGCCAATCGGTTGTCCACCGAGTACGAGCAGTTCGAAGTTCACGGTCCTGGAGTCTTGGCGCGCCCCCGCATTCAAACGAACCCAGTCGCCCTTTCCGAAAGTGACGAGTTGGCCCATCTCAATAGGCCGCTTTTCGCTACCCACAAATCCCGAACCGGCGAGCACGTACACGAGCGCGTTGAATGACGGATCCCAGGGCAGATCGAGTTGCGCGCCGGGAGAGAGTGAGACGTGCGTCATGGCCATCGGCGTGTGGGTCGATCCGGGACCCTTATGTCCACCGATGTCACCAGCAATAATGCGTACCAATGACGCACCGTCGGGCGAGGACAACATGACGACGTCATTCGCTTCAAGACCTTGGTAGGCCGGCGAGATCATTTTGTCTTTCGAGGGAAGATTCACCCATAACTGGATTCCATGGAAGAGCCCACCCGATACAACCAGTTCTTCAGGTGGCGTTTCAATGTGCAAGATACCTTGACCCGCAGTCATCCACTGCGTCGCGCCGTTTTGTATGAGCCCGCCACCACCGTTTGAGTCTTGGTGTTGGAACGTTCCGTCAATCATGTAGGTGACAGTTTCGAAGCCCCGGTGTGGGTGCCAAGGTGTTCCCTTAGGTTCGAATGGAGGGTAATCAATTTCACCCATTTGATCCATATGCACGAAGGGATCGAGATCCTTCATCGCTACACCGGCAAAAGCGCGACGAACGGGGAATCCTTCACCTTCCAGCCCTCGAGGCGCAGTGGTCACAGCTTTTACCGAGCGTTCGCTGCCAAGAGCGATGGTGTCGGTGGCGAGGCGGGGAAGATCGGTCCACTTTTCGGGTGTAACGGCAGGCATTTTGACCTCATTCTCTAGAACGTATGCAAAGTATTCACGGCATTTTATGCTGAACTTTCGCAAATACAACACCGTCGACGTCAAGCAAAAGCAGCGGTCGCAAAAGAAGTGGGCGGCTCGGCGCCGACTCCGCGTAGCCCTGTTGGTAAATGTTGCACAAGCTGATATTTTCCCTCAAGATGCCCCTTGATTTCGCTTTGTGTATCTGGTAATCGGCAGTAAATCTCCTTCGGCCACGGGTTGTGCGCATTCTGTGCGAAAGAACACCCCTTCTACGTGTCCATATCCATCGAGAAATTGTCGTGTTCTTCACGTACTCACCAGGCATTCTTCTCAATTGCCGCCCGATCACTCAATTGCCACGAACTGCTCTCCTGCACGTCACACGAAGATGCAGTCGACGGCGAGGAACTTTTACCGTCACATTATGAATATTCCATTTTTAGACGGTCTTGAGATTCCTCACAGACGTCTCACACAGCATTCACAAACTGGCACACCAGACTTGATGGCGTTCGAGATCATCTCGGACGGAAGCAAAGAAAGGATCACCATGCAAAAGAGAACAGTCAAGATTGTGAGCCGCACAGCGACTTCACTAGCCATGGGTATGGCGTTAACAGTTGGTAGCGCAAGCCTTGCTTCAGCAGGAGGAGACCATCACAACGGTGCGAGGAATTACGACGTTGCGAGTGGCAAGATCTCGTCATTCGATTACGCACACGCCGGTAACGGTGGTTACGTAACGGCAGTTAGTGCCACGTCCGTAACCGTCCTTCAGTGGGACGGTACTTCAACGACGTACGCTCTAACACCGACAACCACCTACACCGAAGGAAAGACAGTTTCAACGTCGGCTTCCTTGGTGGTTGGCGACCGAGTGGAAATCGGAACGGTCTCTTCGGCACCGACAACCGCAACATCAGTCAACATCGAGTTGGCCGAATTGTTCGGTACGGTCACGTCGATTAGTGGCAGCACAATTACGATCAGCGATCCCCAGGGATTCAGTCGTACGATCGTGGTGAGTCCATCCACGACCTATGCCAACGCAGGTGTCGCGGGTACTTTGGCCAACGTTGTCGATGGTGCAAAAATATCCGCGCAGGGATTCATTGACGCCAACAAGACGTCGCTTGACGCAGTTAGCGTTGCCATTGGTACCGCGGCACATGCAAGTGAGATGAACGGAACCATTACCGCCGTCACGAGCTCGTCGGTGACTGTCCAAGGTAAGGACAATGTCTTGACGACCTTCACCTTTACGCCTACGACGACGTTCGTTGAAGGCTCACTTACATTGAGCGCTGCAAACTTGGCAGTCAGTGAACGCGTTGGCGTTGAATTCAACTCCTCAGCCGCCACCACGGCACTGAAAGTTGAGGTGTCGCCGACCTTTGAAGCTGGTACCGTTACCGCGCTAAGCGGCAACACCATCAGCATCAAAGACTTCCAGGGTGCAGCTCACACGATTATGGTGAGTTCAACCACCGTCTTCGACCTCAGCGGTAACTCTGGTAGGCACGAAGGTAGTTTTGGGAAAAACACTACCCCTGGCAGTCTCATCAACGTGATCGTCGGGGCCAAGATTTTCGCCTCGGGCATTCTCGCGTCGGACGGAACGATGCTGGACGCGCAAAAGGTGATCGTTGCTCAAGCGGCGCCACCGCTACCACTCACTACTTCAACAACGAAGGGTGGCGACCACGCCCATCACGGCAACCAAAGTGACAACGACAGCGATGACACGTCGAATAACGCGATCGCTGGTATCCAAAGCTCCAACAGCCGAGGATCCAATCACGCTGACAACAGCTTCAAGGTTGGTGCCTTCGGTTCTGTTGATCTAGGTCACAGCCACCACTAAGTCCACCCCTAGGACTAAGTAAGTAACTCACTAATCGAGCGGCGACAATGTCGTCGCTCGATTAGTGAGTTCTCTTTGAGCGTCGAAGGGCGCAGTGATCTTCGCTTCATAAGAGCGATGTGTGGCTCTTTTGCACGTCAACGATTCGCTGAACGGTAAGTTAAGAGGTGAGAGAAGGATCGGTTGCGATTCGCAATGCCGACTTTCGAGGATAAAAGTTGGAGAGCGTGACTACCGCGACTAATTGGCTGTGCGATATGGATGGCGTTCTCATCACCGATGGGCACATGGTCGAAGGAGCCGATCGCTTCCTCGACCGGCTTCGTTCCACTGAGCGCTCGTTTCTTGTGCTGACCAACAACTCGCTATTTTCACCCAAAGAGCTCAGTGCCAAACTGTCGACAATGGGCCTTGAAGTCGCCGAGGAGCAAATGTGGACCTCAGCGCTCGCCACGGCGCAGTTCGTCCACGATCAACGGCCAAAAGGCACCGCCTTCGTGATTGGAGAGAACAGCCTCCACGAGTCACTCGAAAACATTGGCTACCACGAGGGCGCCGCCAACGTTGATTATGTGGTACTTGGGGAAACCTGGAACTACTCATATGACGACATCACCATTGCGATACGGCTTATCGAAAGGGGATGTTCTTTCGTAGCAACCAATCCTGAGACCACCGGACCGACACCAGACGGATCGCATCCCGGCTGCGGTGCGGTAGCGGCGCTGATTGAAAGCGCAACCGGGGTCGAACCGTACTTTGTCGGTAAACCTAATCCGGTCATGATTCGTGACGCACTGAACATTATGGGCGCACACTCACAGTCGGCGGTCATGATTGGTGACCGCATGGAGACCGACATCCTCTCTGGCACGGGAGCTGGTGTGGAAACCATTCTCGTACTCTCGGGCTTCGCGAAACGAGACGAAGTTGACAGGTTCGCCTACCAGCCTTCACGCATTGTTGAATCTGTCGCCGACTTGATTGACGAACTCTAGAACTGGCCGCATTCAAAAGGGCCACAGTGCCGGGTTACTGCCCCCCCTTCGTAGAAACTACATTCCAGTTTGCTGAAGGGCGGCCAGAAAAGACTCAGCCCAATCGTAAACGTCTCGGCGGAGCGTCTTTCGGCGCATTCGCAGCATTCGGTCTCTCGCCTCTTTGGGTCCCGCGTTCATCGCCAAGCGAATCGCCTCTTTAATGCCCTCGAGGTCATGCGGATTCACCATAAATGCCCCGCGAAGCTCGGCCGCTGCGCCGGCAAACTCACTCAACACGAGCCGCCCGGTCAGGTCAGTGCGACACATTACGTACTCTTTTGCGACCAAGTTCATACCATCTCTAAACGGTGTCACGATCATGATGTCCGCCGCGAGGTAAAGAGCGATGAGTTCATCGAAGGGCAAATTCTGATGTAGATAGTGAATTACGGGCTTCCCCAAAAGTCCGTGAGCCCCATTCATTTCACTCACCACTTGTTCGAGATTGTGGCGTTCAGTCTCATAGTGAGCGTCCGTCTCTCTACTCGGTACCGCTACCTGGACCATCACGTGCTTATCGGGGCTAAGCGAGCCATCTTCAAAAAGCTCGGAGACAGCCTTTATTCTCTGCTGAATACCCTTCGTGTAGTCCAGTCGGTCAACGCCGAGAAGAACCAGTTCGGGGCCCCCGAGGTCTTTTCTCACCTCAACTGCTCGAGCGCGAATAGCGGGATCAAGCGCAAGTTTCACGATCTGTTCAGAATCGACGGAAATCGGAAAGGCGCCAACGCGTATGGAGCGCCCGTTGAGATCGAGCAGTGAGTCGGTTCCGGTCGCGGCCGATTGACGACGCGCCATACGAGAGAAGTTTGACGCCGCTTGGGGAACTTGAAAGCCAATAAGGTCGGCCCCAAGCAGTCCCGTGAGAATCTCGCGACGCCACGGCAACTGCATGAAGAGTTCATTTGGCGGGAAAGGAATATGGAGAAAGAATCCGATTCTCACGTCCGGGCGAAGATCTCGCAACATTTGAGGAACGAGCTGCAACTGATAGTCGTGAATCCACACAGCTCCGCCTGGCGCTACTGACTCAGCGGCCGCTATGGCGTAGCGCATATTGACCTTTTTGTAGGTCTGCCACCAGTAGCGGTGGAACGTGGGGGCGCGAATGGCGTCGTGATACAAGGGCCACAACGTGGCGTTCGAAAAGCCAAGATAGAAGTCGTCGTACTCTTCGCGACTTATGTCGACGGATTTGAGTCGAATGCCTTCATACGTCAGTGGAGCACTTTGATGTTCCGAGGACCCTGACCAACCGATCCAGAGACCATTGCGATTTTGCAGCACTGAAGTTAACGCCGATACTAGGCCGCCAGGACTTGGTCGCCAGCCTTCGGCGCCGTGCTTCGTCGTGTGCTGTACCGGAAGTCGATTGGCGATAACAACAAGATCCGCCAAAGCGGGTTCCAGTTTTGATCCCCGACTTTCTACAGCGGCGGGTTCAACGTATTCACTGTCGTGTTTCGCCTTGTTCATTACTTGAACACAAGACTAACGGACTCGCCAATCGTCTCGAATTCCTTGTAATGATGAGGAAACGACGCCCTATCCGCCTCACCGCTACATCGTGGTAGGGCGCTCGTCCTTGCCGGCTGCGTTCCACCAACTGGGCGATCCGGCAGGCCCAATCATGGACTCAGCGTTTCGCTGATCTGCTTCGATCACATGGAGCACCGCGTTTATCAACGAAAGATGGGTGAGCGCCTGAGGGAAGTTTCCGAAGTGGCGACCGTTATTCGGATCAAGTTCTTCTCCGAAGAGACCAAGCGTGCTCGCAGCACCAACCAATTTTTCACAATGTGTTCTCGCTCGATCAAGCTCACCAATTTCTACGAGCGCGGATACAAGCCAGAAGGAACAAACTGTAAAAGTACCCTCGGATTCTCCGTCGATGCCATCGTCAGTTGACTGGGTACGGTATCGATACACGAACGGACCATCGCTCAGATCATCGGCGATGGCCAACACCGTCGCACGAATTCGCTCATCTTGAGGCGAGAGAAATCCCAGAAGAGGTAACAATAAGAGCGAAGCGTCCAATTGATCCGAACCGTACGACTGGACAAAACCGCCGTAATCGCCCAGCCCGTTAGCGCAGACGTCAGCGTGAATCTCTTTCGCTGCGCTCCACCAAACGTCTGCCCGTGCCCTTTCGCCTCGAAGCGCGGCAAGGCGCGCGCCCCGATCGGCGGCGACCCAGCACATGACCTTTGAGAAAGTGAAGTGTTGGGGTTCACCCCGCACCTCCCAAATGCCTCGATCGGGGAGCTTCCAGCACTGCAATGCCGTTTCTACTGCCTGGACAACGATGCGCCACGACCGTTCGCTCAGTGAGTCCCTCGAGCGCGTGTGCTCAAAGACGCAGTCCACAATCGCGCCGAGAATGTCGAACTGGATTTGGTTATAGGCCGCGTTGCCAACACGCACTGGACGACTTCCGCCGTATCCGCTGAGATGATCGAGTTCGAGCTCCTTTGTAGCGTCGTCCCCATCGACTGGATACAGCACCTGGAGCGCGGCACGCATTCCCTTGGACCCCGACATGACGCCGCCCGGCGTTTCTAAAACGTCGCCAAGAAACGCCAGAAAGTCATCGGCCTCGGTATCGAATCCCAGCGCGTGCAGCGCGCGAAGGGCAAATGCGGCGTCGCGAACCCACGTGTAGCGATAGTCCCAGTTACGGCTACCGCCAAGATTCTCCGGCAGCGACGTCGTGGGCGCCGCGAGCAATGCACCAGTTGGTGCGTACGTCAGTCCCTTGAGCGTGAGCGCACTTCGTTGAAGAAATTCACGCCATGGGTGGTCGGGAAATCGACCGCCGTCGATCCAGTCTCGCCAAAATCGACTGGTCTCGGCGCGACACGTATCTATCTCAGCCCTTGACGACGGCGCTGGCGCGTCAGTCCAACTAAGCACCACCGACGATGTTTCACCTTCGGTGAGGCGGTGTCGCGCGCGTACGGCTCTGCCTTCAATCCCAAAACGCATGTCACCCGTCAACACGAGTCGCGGAAAGCCCGCATTGCTCGTAGCGACCTTGTCGTAGGCCGTACCCTCGTACTCCCACTCAGCATCAACTTGCCCATAGTCAAACGAAGGCTCACAATTCAACAGAATGTCAACGCTGCCGTGTAGGCACGTCGCCGTTCTCACGAGTACGTGCTTCGCGTCAAAATCTCCGGGCGTTCGACGGTGATGATCTGATCGCTCGTTAGATCGATACCAAGGCGCGACGGCTAGAAAGTCATTCACGATCAACCAACCACTGCGGGTCTGCCACGTTGTGGCGAGCACCATCGTGCCTGGCACGTACTGACGGTGAGCAGGAACCGCGCTATCAACAGGAGCCAGGCGAAACGAGCCGGCCGCTCGATCAAGAATCGTGCCAAAGATGCTTGGGTCATGAGGCTTAGGTATGCAGAACCATTCGATGGCACCCGTTGGCGCAATAAGAGCACTATTTTCACAGTCCGACAAAAAGGCGTAGTCGGCAATGGGCGGAAACAGTGTTTCGAGAGTGTCTTGGTTGGGCATTCCTAGAAATCCCGATTCACCGATGCGCGACGGTAACGAGGCAAAGGGCTGCGTACCTTGAGGCCAGTGGCCGATTTGATCGTCAAGAGTCCTTGGAGGACGATGCGATGCTTTTGTCACGGACCCACCTTTTCGATATTCACGAAAGATCAGCGGCAAGCTACCTAACTGTCCTCAACGTCAACTCAACGTTTGCCCCATTTTAGTTGCCATTCCAAGCAAATGTTCAGCGGAAAGCGACATCGACGCGCAATCGTCATCAATTGGCCATCCGGCGAATATCGAATGCTAAACACTTCGTACACTCGCGGCCCTTGGCGCATGATAGAAACACGTTGCTATGAACATTTGGGTTCGCATCGTGGCTGGCCTCGGTGGATTTCTTATCCAGGTCTTAGTCCTCGATGCCGCCATTCGCACGTTCCTTCTGCCACGCGTCGCCAACGTTCGTCTCAGTCGATTCGCCTCCAAGGCCGTGAGCAAACTCTTCCGTCTGCTGGCCCGACCCGAGAGGTCATACCTAGAGAAGGACCGCAACCTCTCGCTCTTCGCATCCACAGTTTGACTCACCTACCGAGCACTTTGGCCGGCTCTGAGTCTGGTGGCCTTTGCTCTAGCCAACGTCGCGGTCGGCGCGCCCAACTTCGACAAGGGCTTTCAACTCTCGGGGTCGTCGCTCTTTACGCTCGGTACGACGCGCCCACACGGTGGCGCACCTATCGTTCTTAGCTACCTCGAAGCCGGCGTCGGTCTCACCCTGCTGGCTCTGCTCATTGCGTTCATTCCAACGTTGTACGCGGCATTTCAGCGCCGAGAGTTATCCGTCTCTCGACTGTCTGTTCGCGCGGGCATACCCGCTACTCCTTGGGGCGTGCTCGAGATTGCCCACAGCGTCGAATCGTACGAACGTCTTGACGAGCTCTGGCGTGAATAGGAACAGTGGTTCATTGACGTCGGCGAGACACACACCACACTCACAATCCTCAACTACTACCGCTCTCCAAACCTCCAGCAGACCTGGATTAGCTCGGCCGCCACCGTCCTCGACGCCGCACTCTTCAATGCTGCCGTTGGCTTCGCACCGTCGCCTTCGGCGGGTCTTTGCATTCGCGCGGGATGGCTCACTCTACGTCGCATTGCCGACTACTTTCGAGTGCCTTACCCCCTCGATTTGCATCGCTCCGTACCAATTGCCATCAACCGTGATGAATTCGACCTCGTACTTGAACGTCTCGAAAAAGCGGGTGTACCCATCGTTGCAGATCGCGACGCCGCGTGGTCTGACTTCGTTGGCTGGCGAGTGAACTACGACGCAATGTCCGACACCTTCTATTCGCTCTTTACGTGCCCACGAACTGATTGGCATAGTGCGTCTGTTCAGCCTTTGTTCGGTCCATCAAATCGTCGTGGCGAGTAGTCAAAGGAATCTTCGACGTCGCTAGTTCCAATAGCATTGAGCTCTACTAATCGGAACAGAACCGGGGAAGCGCTCGCGGACCGCATCACGTGCGGACACTAGCCAGATACGTGACAGTTGCGTGACGAATCGACGAACGATTCTTCCCACCGTCGCTATTCAACGAATCAATGCTCTATGCACTAAAAATTCTCGACACCTATTTGCTCCTCATCGATCTATGAGCTTTGTGAAAGGGCACTTATCGAGTTGAGCGACCTATCCTTGTACCAAGGCGGGTAACGGGTCAGCTCTCGAGCGGCACGTCACTACAGCAGTAAAGAACTGGAGCACCATGATTACTCTTGGTTTCGTTCTACTCATCATTGGATTTATCTCTGGAATTGCCTTCCTCTGGTCCGTTGGAATGCTCTTGCTAATAATTGGCCTCGCGCTGTGGATCCTCGGCGCAGTCGGTCACGCTGTTGGTGGTCGCAGGCACTATTACTAAAGGCGTCATCTCAGATTGAAGCATCGCTTCTTCTCTTCACACAGTGACTCAGGAATTGTCGGGTGCAAACTCCTTGACACCCAGCGTGGGTCTAGCGGGGTTTCCATTGTAAGTTGGACGAAACTTGCAGCGCGTCAAGCGCGAGGTGTTCATAATCGTGAAAGTCGATGTCCACGTCGTCGTGCTCTATCTCTTCAAAACTAGGTTGAGCGCTAATGACAATGAGCCGATTGAAATCGAAGATTGCGGCTTGATTGTCGACGTCGGTCGCGGCGCCAGCTAGCGCGGCAACATCAGCGTCATCGGTTAACTCCGCGATAGTTACCGAAAACGAAGGGCACGCGTCAACGCCTTCAGCGATAAAACTCAGACAGCCCATCGTTGGAATGTAAGAACCGGGTACGGACATTGCGAACATTGTTGCGGCTAGTTGGTCGTGGCTAATTGGTTCAACGACGAGACAACCCGTCGCGTCGAGCGAGTCAGCCAAATTGACCGCGACTTGCGTCAAATTTGTGAGTGGTCGATACCCGATCTCGTTCACCGCCGTTCGCCTCGTGCCCAACCATCCAGCCTTTGCCAGCAAATCAAAAACCAGCAGTTCCAAAAACCCAGTACCGTACGTCGTCGTCACCTCCATGAGGTGGCACTGCGACAGCGTGTCGACGCGACTCATGGCTTCAATCGCGACGTCGAAGCGCTTGATTGCGTCGCGACTCGCCGATTCTGCGAATTGGTCCCCTGCCGTCTCAACGTCAAGCGAGAGAGAGCGTGCGACGAACAACGTTCCCTTGAACCACGATTCCCAAGGCACATCATCGGGATTTGACAGTAGCGCGTACCCTTCCATGGCTTCACCGATAAGGCTCAACGACGCGTTTCGTCGCGCCTGCAGCGTGCGCCGCATCGCAAAAAGCCGCAACGTCGTGGCCCCGTCTTCCCTGAGGCCATGGCGAAACTCTTCACATCGCTCCGCGCCCGCAGAAGTCACGGTTCGGACAATGGCACCAATTGCGTCGTCATCCGAGCTGCTGCGGTACCGGACAAAGTCGCCAGCGTTCGCCTCATATGAGAGCTTGTTGAGTTGTACTAGCGATTCACTCGCTGAATGCGTATCCATTCAACACCCCAGACTCGACAATGGCGCAGCGTGCATGCTCGTTGTTGGCGCGGTACCAGACGGCGAGATTGACTCGCTCCACAATAAATCGGACCGGTTCACGCGCAGAGGTCCATACGAGACATACGTACTCGCGGGAAACGCCGCGGCAAAAGCGTGTGGCACCTGACACCACGACGTCGCCATCGGATTTAATCGAAAAAGCTCCTGCCTTTGTCCACTCGGAATCGTGTCGGCGGCAAAGAGGACGCCATTTGGTGCGAGCACCAGCGAGTTCTCTCTCGGAATGGAATCTGGCCCATAGTTCATACCAGGAATCAAAGGAAGTGCAAAGTACGTCCAGTTCTCACCCGCGTTCGTCGACCGCAACAAGGGGTACTGTGACGATGGATCCAAGAGAAGCAAATCATGAGGCGACGTCACCACGAGTTGCTGCGAGACACAGCCGTTGACCGACACCACCCACAAGGAGCTGGCCCACTTGACGCCGGTGACCTTTGGCGCGCTCGAAGGTCCGAGCAGCAGCGACTGAGGAGCGTCGCTCATGTTGCAGTAGCCCGTGTTGTAGGGACCAAAGATCGTGCACGGTCCAGAACTCGGGCAGCCGAGGGTCGTCGTCGACCACGAGGCTCCGCCGTTCGACGTAGCCTCGGCGCTCACCAGTCCGTTCGTGGTTCCGGGTGGACTATCGGGACCGCCGTCCGCTAGGGAATTAATTCCCGCAAAAAGCGCGAAGACCGTGTCACCTTCGGTCGTGAATCCGCCGAACGTCTCGAGCGAGGCCCCGGGCGGCGTCGGCACCGTATGCCATGTCGCTCCCAAGTTGTCCGTGTACATGCCCGCCTGGTACACCGGCGGAGCATTTCCGTTCTGAGCCGAGCCAAACCCGGCGTAGACGCTGTGGCCGTATCGAGGATCGAGGAGGACAGTGGAACACTGAGGTTGCGACGCGGTGGACGAAAATAATTTGAGGTTGGTACCCGCAAGCGCCGTTGAGGCACCCGCCGTCGCCACTTCGGTCTTCGCAGCACCATTTGTAACGACTATTCCCGATGACATACACCAGGCAACGCGGTCAGAACTATCGCTGGGACTCACTGCCGACGTACCTGAATAACTGGAAGACACGTACGAAAGCCGACCGAGATCCGACCAGGTCTTACTCGCGACGATCCGCAGCGTCTTAGGAGCAAGCACCACCGTGAACGCGTCGCTCTTTGACGTTCGCGTGAAACTCAATGACGGGTACTTGCGTTTGTTTGAACCCGTGGTGACCGAAAGATCAAACCCCGAGGGCTGCCCAATGATGCTTTGAAGCGGCGCCCATCCTTTCACCATGACGACGTCGCCAACTTGCGCAGTCGAAGTACCTAAGTGCAATGACTCACAGCGTTGTCCCGCCAAACACCGCTCGGGCCTTGGGGCCTTTAAATGTACAGTCGCCTGCGCGTCGGCGCCACCAAGCGCGCATCCCGACACGACGCCCAGGCATTGAATACCCACCGTGTAGGTACCGGACTGCAACGGATGGACCGACACATTGTTATTGCGGCTCACGAGCCACGCGGTCTTTGGAACTATGAGACTCGTGTGAAACGTTGTCGGGGACGACCAGTGAACCTGGATGGATTCTTGAAGTCCATTCCTGCAGCCGTCCCAGCAGAGATTTGCCAGCACATTCTGCTGCGTTGGCGGACTGCTCAAGTATTTGCCCGTCACCGTCACCGTTTCGCCGGGCGTCACCGTGCTGGGATTCAGTGTTAACAAAATTGGCCCATTCGAGGTTGATGGCTCCACGAGCGTCGTCGTTGGCCGATTCTGCGGAGTCGCCGAGTCCATCAAGTAGCTCTGCAGCGCGACGACGAGTGTCGAGCCGCGTAGCGCCGGCACGCGAAAACATCCCGTGACGTCGCCGTTCCACGACTGTTTCATAAAACCATTGCTCGATGAGCACATTGAACTCGGATCGAGGTACGCCGGTGTGATCGTGACCTTCGATCGAAATGCGTCAGATCGACTACTGCTTGGAGTGCAGCCAGTAAGAACGAGAGCCGCTGTGAGGAGCACAACTGAACTTCGAACGACGGTCCTTGTACGAATCGCCCTCAAGAGCACCATCGCGTAGCCCACACGTTTCTAACTCTGGTATTGAAGAATTCAACGACCGTCTCGAACACCATAACGAGATTGACGCCCCCGCGGATGGTCGGTCAGATCACAAGCAATCTGCCCACGTCGTGACCGCTCACGGGATTGACGGACTCGCCCAAGACGATCACGGCAACTACTGAGGCGATACTGAAACTCATTTTGAATATCCCCGACAGTCAGAAAATCAGCTTCAGGTAGGCCTTGGCGATCTGTCGGGCAATGAGCGCGTAGCCGGCGTCTGTGGGATGAACGTTATTTTGACTACACATCCACGTGAGCGTGCAAACCTGGGCCACCGCGTAGGGAATCTCGCCGTACGTTGCGTAGTTCACAAGTCGAGTAAATGGAGCGTAGGCACCGGTCGCGGTAGTGACGTCGATGAACGTGATATTCGAAGGCGCGTAGCCAGCGGCAAGAGCAGGGTTGACGACGAGTTTGAACTCCGTCACCGAAGTCTGTGCACTCGAGATTCCGCTCGCGCCGACGAGCCACTCTGCGAGATCGACATCGGGATAGGTAAGACCGATGATGGGAATCGATTCGCCAGCGGCCGCGCGAAGCTGCGTAGATATGTTGACGATATCGGCCTGCATCGCCGGTACATTAGGTGCGCTTTCAAGAAGATTGTTGCCGCCGATTGTGATCGTGATGAGACCGATGCGTCCGGGATGTGACTTAATAAAACTAATTGCCGCTGCAAGTTGGGTCGTTGTCGGGTAGGCCACGGCACTGGTCGTCGCTGGAAAGGGGCAGCCCACAGTACTGAGCATCGACGACGTTGTCGCTCCTCCACAAGCGAAATTTCGCAACATCAGCCGATGCGTTGGTGCGACATCGGCAACCACGTCCTTTGCGTACCCGCCGGGTGTGCCGGGACCACCTTGGTATCCGGCGCCATACGAATCGCCGAGACTGACGTAGTACATCGGCAACGCGGAATTCGACGCGGAAGCAATGTTCTGTGGCACTACGGTGGCGGCGGCGATCATTGCAACAGCAACGACGCCAAACCACGTTCCCCGTACCATTCGGATCTTCACGTCACCTCCAAAGCGAGATACCAATCGAGGCTAGCTTGCCCGCTAAACGTGCTGTGCGTTCACTGTCGCGTCCTTTTCTCACTCGACAGGCAGTTGCTCTCGGCACCTATCTCGCGGTGGACGCACGAAAGACGAATTAGGCGTTCACTAGGATGTGCCTCATCGCTACTACTCGGCTGGTCAAATCGCGATTTGTCGCCGCCATCGCGGTGGTTGCGTTGTTGAGCAGTACCGTACTTCCGATTACGAGAGCCAACGCCGCTCGAGTCGTTGCTCACCAGCAAACTAGTAGTTCACTCTTCTCGGTCGGCGTGGCACGCTGCACGTTCGTTGACCCCACACGCTCGGTACTCAACTATTCGACGAATCCGCCGTCAGTTCTGTCAAGTGCTCGCTCACTCGTGACCGAAATTAGGTACCCAACCCGACTCATTCCTGGAAGTCCGATCCAAGTCAACGGAGCGAAGCCCGCTCGGAAGAGCGGCGGCTACCCGATGATCGTGTTCGCGCACGGCTACGACGTCACCCCCGACACGTACACCCCGCTGCTTGACGCCTGGGTGAGGGCGGGGTTCGTGGTTGTCGCGCCTTACTTTCCTGACGAGAGCGCTTCGGCCGTAGCGGCGCAACACGGCGCGAATACCGAAAATGATCTTCTCAATGAACCAGCGGACCTTACGTTCGTGACGCGCTCAATTCTCCAATCGTCGGTAAACCAGACATCACGTTGCCACGTAATGGATGGAATGGTTGACGCCACGGAACTTGGCCTTGTTGGACACTCTGACGGAGCGACGGCCGTTGCACTGTTGGCACTGGCCCATGGCAACGATCCCCAAGGTGTCGCCTACTCCGACCTTCGTGCGGGACTCAACTATCGGGCAGTGGCGATCTTGTCGGGAGATGAAGACGCTCATTTAACATACGCGTCCGAGTCAAGCGACCCTTCTCTGTTAGTAATACAGAGTGCCGCGGATCAATGCAACCCGGTGCGTGACGGCGTGAAGCTTTACAACAACATTGATCAGACGAACAAGTGGTTTCTTGAACTTCGCACCGCCCATCATCTCCCACCGTTTGACGGAGTCGATGCCGCCGCTTTTCGAGTTGTCGCGGCAACATCGACGCTCTTCTTTCAAACGTCTCTCGATGGCGTAATCTCCGCAAAAAGCATCACCGTAACCGGTAATCAGAGCCCGCGCGTTGCCGAAATGTTTGCTGGTAAAACTCGACCGCCGATTTTTAGAGCTTTAAATATTCCAGCGACGTGTGGTCCTGATTGAGAATCGAAGCAGTTTGACAAAGTTTGGGGACAACTCGGGTCAAAACTCGGGCCCACGTCAACTCACCCTGTGGTCGGTAGAAAAACTCAGCCTCAGTGGCAACACGCGACGCAACCTCGAGATCGATCGACGAAGGTGAGCAGGCAGTTCCGCAAAGAAATGGTCGCGCCGACCACTTTGTCTTGGGCATCTTTCTCGCTTCCATCAGTTTGATACTGGTCATTCAATGGGTCGCCGCAGGGAATTAGTCAATGTGCAATTGGCGGCGAAACAGCCACTCGAACGACTGTCGACAATTCTCCACAGATGTGGCTGGGTGTGGTTGTAGGAGTGTAAATTTCGACATAGTGCCCGTGAAGGTATTCGGCTCCCATGAAAAGCTCCACGCAACGTCGCGGTCGAGGTTATAAATGGGGGCGGTCAGATTTGAAGAAGGAAGTCGAGTACGACGAGTACAAAGTGAGATGAGACGGCACAAGAAAGCGAGTTCGAATGATTCTTAGCCCTGGCACCGCCGCCCCTGACTTCACCCTGCCCGAATCTCCTGACAAGATGGTCACCTTGTCCGAGATCTCGTCGCCGGTTGTCTTGATTTTCTACCCCGCGGATTGGAGTCCGGTATGCGGTGACGAACTCTCAATCTTCCAAGCGGCGGGCCAACTTTTTGCGGCACACGGAGCTCAGTTACTCGGCATCTCCGTTGATGGCGTCTGGTGTCACAGTGCGTTCAGAGCAGATCGAAAATTAAGTTTTCCACTTCTCGCCGACTTCAATCCCAAAGGCAACACTGCTAAGTCGTACGGCATCTACCGCGACGATGACGGCATCTCAGAGCGCGCGTTGTTCGTCCTTGATCGCGCGCACAACATTACGTGGAGTTACCTCTCACCAATGCCGGTGAACCCAGGCGCGGACGGCGCACTTCGAGCACTCGAGGCAATGTCGTGAGCCAGAGTGAAGCTCGCCTCTCCGTTCCAGTCTCCTCAGACGATCACGCGGTTGGGTTGGAGAACGCGCCACTTACCGTCGTTGAGTACGGTGACTACGAATGTCCCTACTGCGGTCAAGCCTTCGCGATCATTCAAGCGTTGCAAAAAGCGTTTGGCGACTCACTCCGTTTCGTCTTTCGCAACCTTCCATTCGCCGATATGCATCCTCACGCCCAGCAGGCCGCCGAAATGGCCCAAGCCGTGGGTGTGCAAGGAAAGTTTTGGGAGATGCACGACCTGCTCTATGAGAACCAACGTGAACTAGGGGCCAAGGCGTTACTCGACTATTCGGCACAAGCCGGAGCGAACGTGCAAGAGGTGGTTGCGGCGATCAAGAGTGGAGAACCCCGCACGCGAGTCGAGCGCGACCTAGAGAGCGCGATTCGTAGCGGCGCTAACGGCACGCCAACGTTCTTCATCAATGGTGAGCGCTACGACGGTTCGTGGGCCTACGAACCCTTTTCCGACTATCTGTCGACGATCCTTAACTAAGAGACCAACGAAGGAGATACCGATGGACAACCTGGAAGCGGCAGAACGCCTCAGAGCCGAGCGCGCCCAAGTAGAGGAGCTTCTTCATGAGGAATCCGCGGCCGGGGAGGACGACCGTGCCGGTGCCCTGGAAGCAGGCGACATGAGCGATCCTGCTGAGTCACTCATCGCCGAGCAACAAGAGGACGCCATTACCCAAGGGCTGCGCGAGCGATTGGCAGCCATCGAAAGAGCAGAGCAACGTTTGCGCGATGGCGCCTATGGTTTCTCAACTCGTAGTGGACTGCCTATTCCCAGTGAGCGCTTAGAAGCGGATCCGGCGGCGGAGCTGACGGTGGAAGAAGCGCTGGAGTCTTAACAACAAAGTATTCCCGGGCGTGATCTGATTCAGTTCCTGTACCGCTCAATGGCATCGGCATTAGACAACGTTCCGGTACCGTGCAAGAACGCCGTCGAGCAGAAATGGTCAAGCGTTTGAAAAACTGCGCTACAGCGAACGGTGGCGCCTAGGGCTAGACGATTGGGAAATTAGGCGTCATGTGAAAAGTGCCGTCGTCGGCGATAACAAGACCTTCGTAGTCATTCAACGTATCGAACATCGTCAGAGCCGACTCCCCCGCGATCACTAATGCGGTGGCAAGAGCGTCCGCGAGCGAAAGGTCGGCGCCGACGACCGTCGCCGAAGCTGCTCGGGTCATGGCTCGTCCCGAGTGTGGGTCAATCAGATGTGCACCTCGTTCGTACGTGCCAGAGGTTGCAATCGCTCCGGGTGTCTCGACGACACACGCGAGTTGTTGGGGATGCACGGGATCCGCAATTCCGATACGGAATCGTTGATCCTTGTTGGGACCGCCGAAACTCGCGATATCGCCCGCAGCGTTGACGAGGGCACCGCCCACGTTGGTACCGCGCAGGACATTGAGGCACGCTTGAGCGGCCCAGCCCTTGACCAATCCTGTGGGATCGACACCTCCGGGCATCGCCCACGGATCAAACCACCCCTTGGAAATATCTCGAGCTTTGCGGCATCGTTCGAGGACTATGGCGATCTCTAAGGGAGCGTCGTCAAGGAGAAGTTCGCCGCGTCGAATACGCGACAGGGAACTCGTGTCCTTCCATGTGCTGAACATCTCGTCGGCCGCGTGCAGCACCCCGATTGCCTCTTCGACAATCGGGGCAAGCGCCCAAAGTGGCTGCGCCATCTCATCAAAAAGGTCCAGAGTCACCACGGTGCCCATGACGTGCTCCTCGTGGTGAAAGAACCGCTCATACGTGAGAGTCGATTCAGAGGTTGCCATTAAAGACCCAACTGAGTAAGAGCTGACTGCAGCGACTGCGCGAAGCCGGCTGACGTGTAGCTCGCACCCGAGACGCCTTGGATATTGGCACTTTGTGCTCTCAGTGCCTCCTGTTGGAGTATGGGTATTGCGTACTGGTCGATTGAGACCGAGCGGGGATTTCCTCCGTCGTCGATTGCCGCGATAGAGACCTTCGTAATCGTTGTCTTTGACACCGTCACCTTGACCGAGAGGATGCCAAACGAATAATTTACGCTGACCCCGGTCGCCTGTCGCACACTGGGCGTGACGGTCGTGGTGGTCACGGGCGCCGTCGTAATCGTCGTTGTGGGTCTTGTTGTAGGGGTGCTCGTTGGTGGTGGATTACGAACGGGCGTCGACGTCGTTGTCTTTGGCCCACTCGTGCGCGTCGTCGTTGGGGCCGAGGTGGTTGGTGGCGTCGTGGTGCTTGGCGCGGCCGGCACCGTTCCAAAGGTAATCTTGGCCGGCGACGAATGGAAACTGAACACTCCAACGAGTCCCGCTACGGTCGAAAGTAGAACTATCGGGGCTCTGTTCATGGTACGTTCCGCATTCGCTGCACACTGGCTCTCTCGGTCATGATCTAAAAGGAAAACGATTCGCGATGGATGCGCTCGGGTTGCGCGCCGAGCTGACGAGCCGCAGTAACCACCATCTCGGTGAACGAATCAGGACCACAGACATAGACCTCGACGCCGCGAAGATCTCCGACGAGTCCGTAGAGTAATTTCGTGCTGAATCGCACCTGATCCCGTGTTCCGAGAATTTCTTGATAGTTGCCGCGCCGATTCGCAACTAAATCCACAATTTCTTGGCGATGAACGACGTCGACGTGTGAGGACGCCCGGATGAGCACCGTAACGTGTATGGAGTGAGGCAAATCCTCAAGCAGAGCGCGCAGCGGCGTCACGCCCACTCCGGCTCCAATAAGAACGACTCGTTTTGCGCTGAGCGAGTGACGGGTAAAAGTCCCGTAAGGACCTTCGACGAAGACGCGCGTGCCAGGCATCAAGTGCGCCATGGCGTTGCTGTGATCACCGAGCCCTTTAATGGTCACACGAATGAATGGCGCCTTAGGTAGGGCAGAAAGCGAATAAGGATGCGCGTGCCACCACAGTTCTCGCGTCACGAAGCGCCACTGGAAAAACTGACCCCCCGACACAGCCAGTTGCCCAATCTGACGTCCCGTGACAACAACCGAGTACACGCCAGGCGCTTCCTCGCGCACTGAAGAAACGCGCAGTTGGTGGCGGAAGTTTCTCATTACTGGCAGCGCGATGCGGAAACTGACAATGGACACCGCCGCCGCCGCCCAGATGAGTATCCAAAGATCTCGGAGCAACGGATGCCCGAGAAACATCACGCCAATCCTGATCTGATGAAAGAATGCGAGACCGAGCGCCAAGTACATGTAGAGGTGCACCACCCACCATGACTCGTATTTGACACGACGTCGAACTATGCCCGCGGACGAGACGCCCGCCATCACCAACAAGACAAAACCGACGGCGGATTCAAGAATGTCGGGATAGTGCATCAGTAACATCCAGAATTGGCGGACAATGCTGACACTCGTGAGTTGGGCGTAGCCCCAGGTGATGAGGAGCACATGCAAGGCGATCAGTCCGATCGGCCAACCGCCAATACGGCGATGCCATCGCACGAGTTGATCTTGTCCCACGCTTCGCTCTAACCACGGATTTCTCGATATCAAGATCACCATGACCAACATGAGGTACGTACCCACGAGTCCGGCGAGACGTCCTGCGAGCGTGAGCCATCCTCCGCGGGACTCCAAAGACCCGAGCGATTCCCCCCAAAACGCCAACACGATCGAGACGCCCAGGCCCACGCGAGAAAGCATGGACAAAGCCCTGACGACACGCGGCACCGGAGCATGGCCGGGCCGATGGCGTGAGCGCGACCTCTGGTCCACGTACGTTGCAGCGTGACGCGACGGAGAACTCACGGCGTTCTTGCCGACATGGTAATGAAGTCTCTGGCCCACCACGACTCGAAGTAGCGCGCCGGGGTGCCCGTCATTGCACTTAACAGCTCGCGTCCGTTTGAAGCGCCCGCGAGACCCAAGGGCGAGGGCGTGTAATAGGAATAATTAACCCAATCGGTGTTGATGTCGAGCTCCATTGCTCGTACCGCGCCCGCGCGTACCAGTAAGTTCGCAAGGTCCGTAATGTTGAGACCCGGACCGCCGACGTAGACAAGAGCGCCGTTTGAAGTGACGCCCAATCCCGATCGCCAAACGTACACCGCGTTGCCCAGCGTCGCGCCCCACTTCGTCGTGTCGTTCGCCTGAAGACCGGGGACCGGTTTGGCGTCATTCACGAGAAGGTCGAGGTTCTGACGTACCGACGCGATGTTTGGCGACACCTTCATGGATGGCCCCCACGCAACAACGTTCGACGTACCGTTGCTATAGACGACGAACGATGCCGCTCCAGTCCTCAGCGGTATAACCATCTTGTGATTGGTGTAGTAGCCACCGTTCGCGCTGTCCATGAGAAAACCCGCGTTGAACGCGGCAACGAGCGTTCGAGCCTGGGCACTTTGAACAGGTGCCGTGAAAGGGTATGGACCGCCGCCGGGGATCCAACTTCCGGAATAGAGTTTCGCGCTGAGTAACTTCGTGTCCATCCAGGCAACACCCACGACATAGCTCGTGTGCAGCGCGTCCGGTCGAAGGGTAGTGACGTAAATCGCCGGCACGCCGTTGACCGTTCGACCCGCCGCGGACCACTGCCCTTCGCCAGGAATTACCGGTGATGCGAAAGGGACGATCGGTGCAGGTTTTGGCAGTTGCGACACCTGTGTTGACACGGTACTCGACGCACTTGAGGGCACCGTGATCGAGCCAGGTGGCAACGCTCCGCCGATTGGCGGCGCGTGATGCTTGTACCATTCGTTTTCAACCCAGTTCACGATGCTCGAGGCGCCATGCGTACGAGCCCACTCGGCGAACCTCGATCCGAACGAACTACCGAGCGCCGGATTGAGCAGCGCACCGCCTACGGAGAAACCAAGCCATGTTAGAACTACGAGTACTGCTAGAAAGAGGCCCTTCAGAAGCCGCGATCGGCGGCGGCGAGGCGCACGACCGCGCGCGGCGCGCTTATTCGTTCCCTCAGAAGAAGCAAGCGGGCGCTCACGGTTCATTGTCGATGGCGTCATGAGCATCAAGTTCCCTGAATCCACGATCCCACGTGAGGAATCGTGACAAATGCGAGGACCAGTCCAACGACAAGGCTGACGCTAAGGGCGAGATTTCGAATCTTCGAGCCCGCCACAGCACGACGAGTGCGCGACGTCCAGTCCTTCGTCGAGGTGCGCATTATCTCGCCAAAATGTCCCAAAACGTGAATAGTCATCGCGGCAAACCAGAGAAAGAAACTGGCCTTGTGCAAGAGAAGAAATTGGCTCCGCATACTTGTGGGCCCCACGATGAGCAGTACCCCTGAAGCGAAGAGCACAATGGTCAGTAACGCTACGAATGGTCCAAGTACGCGCAGTGCTGCAGGTGGTGGCCCCTTGCGACGGTATTCATCAGAGCCGACGTAGTACTTCGCAAAGCGCCAAAGAGTGCTACTCAATTTGACAAGTACTGGTGGGATCAGGAGCATGCCAACAAAGACGTGCAGCGTCAAGAGTGATCGGACTTGCAATACGGTCGCTCCTTCGACAGCGAGGAGGATTAACAAAACGAGCGCCGTCGAGGCAGTAAGGCGCTCGTTAGCCTCAACTCCCATGCGCACGGCGTGTCGCGCGCGCGATGTCGGTCTCGCCAAATGAGTTGAGTACTTTCGCGACGTCGTCATTGCGTGCACGTCGAAGGACTGATCTGACCATCACCGACCGCGTTATTGAACAGAGCGCGACAGGTCATCGGGTCTTCGTACACGTTGCTAGCCACGTAGAAAGGCTAGGAATCGAACCTTACGCCCGCATTACGACTCATGAACTCTTCAGAAATTCTTATATTGCCAACGCCGTGGGGTCGCTGTCGACCAAACATCGAGAACGTGCGTCAAAGTCGTACACAACGCGTCAGGGGGACCTCAATCACTCGTTCACTCGGCGCCAGCTAACTTCAAAGCGCGCTCCCCCAAGGCCTGCCTCGCCGATCAAGCACTGCGCGTGGGACGACGTGATAATCGCGTGAGCAATCGCGAGACCGAGTCCGGTCCCCGATGACGACGAATCGGAATGCTGAAATCTATTGAAGATCAAATCCCGCTCGCCCACTGGAATTCCGGGTCCACTGTCGTCCACGCGCAAGACTGTTCGGCTCGAAAGCGTGGCGACCGAGACGTTGACCTGGCCGCCATCGCCGGCGAACTTGCACGCGTTGTCAACGAGCACGCCAATGAGTCGGTCGATCGCGTCGGCGGGGGCATTGACGAATGCCGCTTCGTCGCCTTCTCTCACATAGTTGAGCGTGATAGCGTGCGCGAGTGCGCGCTTCTCAAATCGCTGACTCGTCGCGTACGCAATTGCCGCGACATCGACCGTCGCAGTCGCTAGCGACACTTTTCGATCTTCGTCTGATCGCGCCAGCCAAAGAAGGTCTTCGACGATCCTTTGCAATCGATGACTCTCATCCTTAATTCGCCCAAGCGTTGCTCGATAACTTGCGCCATCGCGAGAATGTGCGAGAGCAACGTCGACTTCTGCTTCGATCACGCTCAGTGGTGTGCGTAGTTCGTGCGACGCGTCCGACGTGAACTCGTGCTGGCGACGTTGGGCAAGTGCAATCGGTGCTTGGGCTCGAATTCCCACCACAAATGCTGCGAGGAACATCAGCATCGCCAACACGGCACCGACAGATATATCGAGCACCACTAAAATTGACTTGAGTCGCGTGACATCGGCGAGACTCTCGCCAGCGACGAGCCAACCTCCACGATACGAAATGGCACTAAAGCGAAAGGTCGACTGGGCGACGGTGGCAGTCGTGTCATGGACCGACCACTTTTTGTGAGGAAGTTTCGGCGCGCCGAACGAGTAGTCGACAACGGAAGCATTCGCGCGAACTCGCCACACGTAGATGGGCACGTCGTCGCTGTCTTGTTCACCCGTGGTCGCAACAGCCGAGGTCTCAGCGTCGCTTGAAGTCTTGTTACCTACTTGAAGCACGATCTCGAGACGCTGATGGAGTCGCGCGTCTACCTGTGAGTCCGAGTGGCTCACGAGCAGGAGACTGAGAATCATGACAAGCACGACGAAGCAGGCCGTGCCAATTGCGGTGGCAATCGCGGCGACCACGGCGGCGTGCCGTCGGACAGACGCGAACGCCCTCAATGGGGGACCACGCGATATCCCAAGTTACGAACTGTCTCGATTTTGGTTTGGCAACGCGTCAACTTAGAGCGCAGGCGCGCGACGTGGACCTCGATGGTGTTCGAGTTGGTAACGCGGTGCGAGTCGTCCCACACCTGGCTGGCAATGGCGTCGCGCGAGACAATCGACGGGCTTCGGCGCATCAGCAGTTCGATGAGCAACGTCTCGGTAGTTGTGAGATCGATTGGTTCGTTATTCGCTCGCAACTGCCTCGTGCTGGGGTCAAAGTGGAGGTCGCCGCTGATGATGTCAGGAGCGAAGCGTAAGACCGGGCGGCGCTGGAGGGCTTGAAGTCGTGCAAGGAGTTCGGGGAACTCGAAAGGTTTGATGAGATAGTCGTCGGCACCGGAGTTAAGTCCGTGCACCCGATCGGTCGGATCGTCACGGGCGGTAAGAAGAAGAATCGGAGTGAGGACATTCGCCCTTCTAATTCGTTCGATTACCTCGACGCCCGTGCGCCCGGGCATTCGCCAATCAAGGACGGCGAGCTCATAGTCTTCTCGAAGAAGAGCGGCTTCTGCAGCTTCTCCATCTTGGACTGCGTCGACAACGTAGCCAGCTTCGCGCAACCCTCTTTGAAGAACGTCGCGAAGCCCCCGATCGTCTTCGGCAATCAGAATTCTCATGTTGTTCACCGTACCGCCCCGCGACTGGGATCATCGATGCGTCGATCGACGCCACCCATTCGCCATCGCTCACGGCATTCGTCGGCCTAGTGAACTTGATCGTCGTCGCAATGATGGGACGGCGCCACCAAAAAGCCCGGTCCTTCGCTTATTAATGTACGGAACGACCTACGCGCCAAGCGCGTCGATGGCGTTGTATGTTGCGTCATCGAGCGTGACCTGTGCCGAAGCGATGTTTTCTTCTACGTGGGCCACGGTCGACGTACCTGGAATTGGCAGCATCACCGGTGAACGACGAAGTAGCCACGCCAGTGACAACTGTGCAACCGTTACTCCCTGGGCGCTCGCCAAGGTGTCGAGTGGTCCGCCGCTTCGTGCGAGGTCCCCCGCAGCTACTGGGAACCATGGAATGAAGCCAATGTTCTGGTCTTCGCAGTAGTTGAGCACGTCTTCACTGCTGCGGTTCGAGACGTTGTAGAGGTTTTGCACTGTCGAAATCTCAACTGTCTGTCGCGCGAGCTTAATTTCTTCAACCGATACCTCCGAGAGGCCCACGGCCTTGACTTTGCCTTCATCGAGCAACGCTTTCAAGAGACCGAACTGCTCGTCGCTTGGCACGGTTGGGTCGATCCGGTGCAGCTGGAAGAGATCGAGCGAGTCCTGACCGAGTCGACGAAGCGACAACTCGCACTGCTGGCGCAAATAGTCCGGACGGCCGCAAGGTACCCACACGTCGGGACACGTTCGCAAAAGGCCAGCCTTGGTGGCAATCTTTACGTTGCCATAGGGATGGAGAGCTTCGGCGATGAGTTCCTCAGAGACCGTAGGGCCGTACGAGTCGGCCGTGTCAATGAAATCGACTCCCAATTCCACGGCACGTTTTAGTACCGCGAGACACTCCGCCCGATTCTCGGGATAGCCCCAGATGCCCTTCCCGGTGATGCGCATGGCGCCATAGCCAAGGCGATTCACAGTTTGATTTGCGTACGTGAACGTAGTTGGGTTCGACATGAAAGTCCTCTTCGATTGTTCGATACTTGAGGCCGAACAGCATACGCGGACACGCCCGCTACAACGACGTAGAAGCGAAGTTAGTTTGAGATCTTCACGGAACAAGTCCCAAGGGAGCGGCGTGCCGATAGCGTCTTGGCCGACTCAAAACGCTGGTCAGGCGAAAAATGCTTTCTTCCAAGGCTTAACTTTTCACGCCGGCTTTGTTCAGTGTTACGGCACCGCGAACGAGTGTTTTCAGCGCCTTTACGTCGATCTTGTCGCCCTCGTGAAAGTCAATAGCGCGCCTTGTATTTCTGTCAAGACTCGAATTGAAGAGACCCGACGGGTCCTTCAGCAATGCCCCTTTGGCAAAGGTCATCTTCACCACATTCTTGTACGTCTCACCAGTGCAGATCATTCCCTCGTGGTAACACACGGGAACACCTCGCCACTTCCACTCCTCCACCACCTCGAGGTCGGCTTCCTTGATTAAGGTGCGTAACCGACTGAGTATCGTGCCTCGCCAATCACCGAGTTCCTTGATCCTCTCGTCGATCAGATGAGAAGGAGACTTGCTGTTCTTTGACTCGCTCTTTTCCATCGCCCTCTACTTCTTTCTCTCTAATCCTTTATAGATAGGGCCCTCCGTCGATACGTCGTTGCGACGAGATGAGCGCTTAGTCATCGGAAAGTGCGGCGAAGTCACGCTTGGTTTTGCGGTACCAACCCATTCCCGAAATGGGATTCTTCCATCGACCTTTCATGTCCTTCAGCGCACTTTCGTGCGTTGCGTCACCCTTCGCGCCCATCTCTTTTAGATGCCTATCTTGCGCTTTTATGACATCATCAGCGGTGTCTGAATGATGCCCCAAATCACAAGGTCCACCCAGCTGCTTACAGGTCATTGTTTTCATACGTCACACTTTCTTGCATAGGTCGCCGGTGGACAATGGCGGACTGAGTGGTTGAGAGATCTCGTCGCAGCACCGTACGTTGTCGCGGCGCGGCTCACGGCAGATATCCCCTGGCGGCTCAGCGCTGCTCCTGGATGCGAACGAGATTGCCCGATGGGTCGCGAAATGCGCAGTCGCGCACTCCCCAAGGCTGGGATGTCGGTTCCTCGAGTACCTCCGCGCCAGTCGCTCGAACTCTCTCAAAGGTGGAGTCGAGTTCGTCGGAACGAAAAATCGCAGCCTGCAACGAGTCCTGTACGACAAGAGCCATGAGGGCATCGCCCTCGGTTTGCGAACGACCGCCGTGCGGCTGAGACAGAACGATGTCGACATTCTGGCCCGGGGACTCAACGGTGACCCAACGAAATCCTTGAGACGAAACGTCGGCGCGAACCTCGAGGCCGAGCGCGTCGCGGTAGAAGCCCAGCGCTGCATCGGGGTCGTGGACGAGTACGAACATTGCGGAGACAGAGACTGACATGCCCTCATCATAGAAACATCGACCCCTCGCGCGCTTCTCCAATACTGCTCGTTGCGAGAGCAAGCCCATTGTCCGGTGCACTAGCGACAGCACCATTCGATGCCGTCGCGGACACAGGGCAACAGCGTTCAGACCGCGACTCTGGTGCGCCTTGGTCGCGTCGCGAACATGCTCACGCACGATGGAACAACCTCGAGGTCGCGGTGGTCGCAGGCGCGATACTTCGACGGCGTGACACCGACAATTTCAGTGAAGCGTGAACTGAACGATCCAAGCGATGTGCAGCCCACGGCGACGCAGCTATCGGTGACGGACGCACCCTGTCGCAAGAGAGCTTTCGCACGCTCGATGCGACGTGTCATTAGATACGAGTGGGGAGTCTCGCCATAGGCCGCACGAAACTTGCGCGAGAAGTGCGCGGTCGACATGAGCGCTGAGCGCGCCATGACCGATACATCAAGGGGTTGTGAATAGTTGCGATAGATGAGGTCGCGCGCTCGGCGAAGATGCACGAGGTCGGCAATCTCTTGAGGCGTCACATCGATGACGATATCCGACGCAGCACAACTCGGTCCATGGGTGCTTGATCGTCTGAGGTTGCTCTCGCGCACCAAAGATGGAACGTTCAGCGACCGACGAAATGTCAGACACGACCACGCCGACCAGGGACGACCGGGCGAAAGGAGAAGAAAGTGGGGCGGCACATCGACGCGATAACCCTTCTGCGCAGCGAGATTGAACGGGCCTCACCCAGAGCGAAAAAACCGACATGCGATGATGGCTCCAATGACTTCTTTGGTGGTTGCATCTAAAAAGCAAACCTGTATGAATCGCGTCACCCCTCTCTGGGTTAACCCATGATTCAACACCCGGCCTACACAGTCGAGCCGTGGTGTCTCCGAGAGACGGAATTGGAGCTTGACGTTCTGGCCCAAAGCGAGTCACTGTTCACACTCTCCAATGGCCACATTGGCTGGCGCGGAAACCTTGACGAAGGAGATCCACACGGTCTTTCTGGTTCGTACCTCAACGGCGTGCACGAACTTCGCCCACTCCCCTACGCCGAAGCAGGGTACGGATTCCCCTTGAGTGACCAGGTGATGATCAACGTCACTGACGGGAAGTTACTTCGTCTCATGGTCGACGACGAGCCTTTCGACGTTCGCTACGGCGAGCTCCATAGTCACGAGCGCGTCTTGGACTTTCACTCGGGCGTTCTGGAGCGTCGAGCTGAATGGTCGACGCCGTCGGGCAAGAGGGTGCGCGTATCATCAACTCGCCTCGTGTCGCTCGTGCAGCGTTCTATAGCGGCAATTCACTACGAAGTCGAAGCCCTTGACCAACAGGTGCGTCTCGTTGTCCAATCTGAGTTAGTGACCAATGAAACGCCACCACCAGCCAGCGGTGACCCGCGCGCCTCGGCGGTTTTAGAAGAACCGTGGCAAGCCCTGGCCAACGCCAGCGAGGGAACTCGCTGCGAATTAGCGCACCGCACCGCGCACAGCGAACTCACGGTGGCCACCGCGATGGACCACGTCGTTGAAGGGCCGCTCTCAACGAAAGTTCTCGCCGAAAGCTACGACGACCTCGCTCGCGTGACCTTCAGCGTCACCCTCGACCCGGGAGAGCGACTAACGCTAGTAAAATACGTTGCCTACGGCTGGTCGGCGACGCGTTCAAAAGAGGCATTGCGCGACCAAGTGGACGGCGCCCTCGTGACGGCGAGCGGCACCGGGTGGGAAGGACTTCTGTTAGAACAACGCACCTTCCTCGACGACTTTTGGCAGAACGCGGATGTTGAAATTGACGGTGACGACGAGATCCAGCAAGCGGCACGCTTTTCGCTCTTTCACGTACTGCAGTCCGGGGCGCGCGGCGAGCGGCGAGCAATTCCCGCCAAGGGCTTGACGGGTACGGGCTACGACGGGCACGCCTTCTGGGACACCGAAACATTCGTGTTATCGGTACTCACCTACACCATGCCCGACGCGGTTGCTCAGGCGTTGTCGTGGCGACACGACACTCTTTCAATCGCCAAAGAGCGCGCGGCGTACCTCGGTCTTAAGGGCGCGACCTTCGCCTGGCGCACGATTACTGGAGCGGAGTGTTCGGCGTACTGGCCGGCCGGAACCGCCGCGTTCCACGTCAACGCCGACGTCGCCGACGCCGTGATTCGCTATCTCCACGCGAGCGATGATCACGAATTCGAAGAGAACGTCGCTCTAGAACTACTGGTTGAAACGGCGAGGCTGTGGTGTTCACTCGGTCACTTCGATCGCAACGGAGGCTTTCGAATCGACGGTGTGACGGGTCCCGACGAATACAGCGCAGTCGCCGACAACAACATCTACACCAACCTCATGGCCCAGAGAAACCTCCGAGCGGCCTGCGACGTCGCGCGTCGCCACCTCGACGCATCGCACGATCTCGGCGTCGAAGAAGCTGAGATCGACGAATGGCGTCGCGTCGCGGACGCGGTGGTTGTTCCCTTCGACGAAGTTCTTGGGGTCCATCAACAGTCTGAGCGTTTTACCGACCACCAGGTATGGGATTTCGCATCAACGTCAGACGAGAAGTATCCACTCCTCTTGCACTTCCCCTACTTCGACCTCTACCGCAAACAGGTCGTCAAGCAGGCCGACCTGGTATTGGCGATGTATTTACGAGGCGACGCGTTCACCCGTGAACAAAAGAAGACCAACTTCGAGTACTACGAACGTCTCACCGTGCGCGACTCATCACTCTCGGCCTGCTGTCAAGCAGTGATGGCCGCTGAAGTCGGCTACGTCGCGTTGGCCTACGACTACCTCGCCGAGGCTGCGCTGATGGACTTAGACGATCTCGAACACAACACCAAAGACGGTCTGCACGTGGCATCGTTGGCCGGAACGTGGATTGCCCTGGTGGCGGGCCTTGCTGGAATGCGCGAGCGTGGTGAGACCTTAGGTTTCACCCCTCGACTACCCGAAGGAATCACCCGTTTGGCCTTCAACCTCGAGTTTCGAGGCCGGCGTCTTCGCGTCGAAGTGACTCACCTCGCAACTCGCTACACCCTTCATCGCGGTGACGATCTCGAACTCTTTCACTTTGACCAGGCCGCCACGCTGACAACGAGTCAGCCCGCCGTTTTCGAGACGACCACTGACGAAGGTTCGCGCTCCTCACTCGTGGCGCCGAGTCAACCCTTCGGGCGAGTACCGCTTCGTCGAGTCGCCAACGTCACTCACGACCACAAGGAGACAACATGAGCGAAACCGAGAATGTACCCGCCAAGGGAGACGAGAAGAAGATTTATGACGCTTGGCTCTTCGACATGGATGGCGTGCTGACCAACACCGCTTCGGTCCACGCAGTGGCATGGAAAACAGCCTTCGATGCGTTCTTAAAGGAGGAAGCAGAGCTCACCGGCAAAACGTACGCGCCTTTCGACAAAGTGAGTGATTACGAAAAATATGTCGACGGCGAGCCTCGCGACGACGGCGTACGCAACTTCCTCGCCGCGCGCGATATCAAACTTCCCGAAGGTAGTGACGACGATTCGCCCGACACGCGCAGCGTGAAGGGCGTGGGAAACCGGAAAAACGATTTAGTTCTGAAGGTGATGAAGGACGAGGGAGTGAAGGTCTTCGAAGGTGCGGTGGCCCTCGTGAAGGGGCTTCGTCAGCACGGACACAAAGTTGCGGTCGTGTCGGCCAGCGAAAACACAAAGGCGGCCCTCGAGGCAGGGGGAATCGGTGATCTGTTCGACGCCATTGTCGACGGACACGTCGTTAAGGACCTCAAGCTAAAGGGCAAACCCGCGCCCGACAGTTATCTTCAGGGCGCGAAGATTCTTGGTGTCGAACCAGGTTCGGCCGTGGTCCTTGAGGACGCACTTGCCGGCGTGGAAGCGGGTCGCGCGGGCCACTTCGGACTCGTCATCGGCGTTGACCATCATGACGCCACGGGTACGCACGACTATGCCGACCAACTACGTGCCCATGGTGCTGACGTGGTCGTTACGACTCTCATGGAGATAAGCCCGGACGGAACATCGCCAGCCAAACGTGCGTCGACGTAGACCGGCGGCGATCGTGGCCGCTCCGTCTTCACAACGCTGGCCCGAGCGCACCCTTTCTAGGCCACGTCCATTAACTTTTTACGTATGAATGGTCATGTCGGGAAGATCGTCGAGGTTCCAGATCGGGACTTTTTGACCCTCATCAACGTCAACATCTTCGTTGGACCATCAACGTGAACCCAGCCACTCCATTCAACGCCGAAGAGCAGACCAGGCTGCTCGACGAGCTTCCTGACGCGGTAATGATCCTCAACTCGGACCTGAATATCATCTGGGCGAATCAGCGCGCGGAGGAGGTCTTCCAATCAAGTCTCGACGTAAATATTGGCCACTCGGTTGTAAGTCGCGTTCATCCTGACGATCTCGAACTAACGCTTCGCTCGATCGAATCCGTGATGGATAAAGACATTGGCAACCTCATTGAAGTGCGCGGGTTGGTCGGCTCAGAGTGGCACCTCTTTGAAGTGCGCGGGCGAACGATCAACTGGCTGAGCCAGGGTGCCGTCCTCTTTACCTTTCGCGACATCACCGAACGAAGGAGATTCGAGGTATCTCGTGACGACGTGGCGCGTTTTCGGTCCATGGTCCAGTACTCGAGCGCGATTGTCTTCCTGGTATCGAAATCGGGACTCGTGCACTCCGTTTCGGGAGCCATTACTCGCAATCTCGGTTTAGATCCGGAGATGGTGGAGCGCCGAGCGTTGCGCAACATCGTTGCCCCCGATGACTGGGCAATCCTGCAGCGCGCCATGGACCAGGCTGGACATGGCGACTACCCCTCCCAGTCCATCGTGTGCTGTGTGCGGCTACGACGTCATGGTTCCGAGGAATTCGTTTACTACGAGCTCTCGATCGTCGATCTTCTTGACGATGCCACCGTCAATGCTATTCTGGTCACCGCCCATGACGTATCGGCTCGGGTGGCCGCCGAATCCGAACTTCAAGGCACTTTGCACGAATTGCGCGATACGTCCTCTCTGCTGAACGCAACGCTGGAAGCCTCAGCCGACGGAATATTGGTGGTTGATGTCAATCGCCGCATCACCAGCTTTAACCGTGAGTTCGTGCGCATGTGGCGCCTCGGTGATTCGTTCGCCAAACTCAGCAACGACCAACCGTGGCGCAGTGCGGTCCAGAACCAAGTAAAGAACCCCGAGGGCTTTTTCGCCAGGGTGGACGAGCTGTACCTCACGCCAGAAGCCGATGGCGACGATGTCGTTGAGTTCGTCGACGGAAGGGTCTTTCAGCAGTTCTCAAGACCCCAATACATCGACGGTGCCGTGGTTGGCCGCGTCTGGACCTTCATTGACGTGACCACTCAGAAGAATCTCGAATCTGACCTTCAGAGCATGGCCTTCTATGACGACCTAACCGGGTTGGCCAACCGTGCGCTCTTTACTGACCATGTCAACCAGGCAATTGCCCGAATCGAGCGCAATAGCAAGTACGTCGCGGTCCTCTATCTAGACATTGACAACTTCAAGACCATTAATGACAGTCTCGGCCACTCAGTAGGCGACGATCTGCTTCGTGCCGTTGGCGCTGCCCTCGGCGCGGTACTACGTCGCGCGGACACGGCTGCGCGCCTCGGGGGCGATGAATTCGCCATTCTCATTGAGGACGTGGAAGATCGCCACGAAGTTCTCCATCTCGCCAAACGCATCTTGTCGGTATTACGCGAGCCATTCATTACTGGATCACACCGCGTGTCAACGACCGCGAGCATCGGAATTGCCTTTGCCACCGTTGACAGCACGTGTGAAGAGCTCCTGAGAAACGCCGATCTCGCGATGTACCGTGCGAAGTCCCAAGGCAAAGACCGCTACGAGGAGTTTCAAGATCACATGCACGCAGCGATGCTGGCTCATCTTGAGCTCGAGACCGATCTGCGAAAAACTCTTCGCGACGAACAGTATGTGATCCACTATCAGCCCATTGTGGACCTGTCGAGCAGAACCCTCGTGGCATTTGAGGCGTTGGTGCGCTGGCGCCACCCCACCCGTGGGCTGTTGGGTCCCTCTGTGTTCATCACCAAGGCCGAGGAGCTGGGGATCATCGGTGGGATTAACTACTTTGTTCTCGGTGAGGCGTGTCGCCAATTCAGTCACTGGATCGCCGAGGGACTCGCACCAACCAACTTGTTTTTAAGCGTCAACGTCTCGGCGAGCGAAGTGGCCGACCCCTTCTTTGCCGATCGGGTTCGTGACGTCCTCCAAATTCACCAGTTCGATCCCTCGCGGCTTGTTTTGGAGATCACCGAGAGCTCGATGATGACCAACATCCGTGGGGCCGTGATCAACCTTCGCTCTCTAAGGGACTTAGGACTGCGTCTGGCCATCGACGACTTCGGCACCGGATACTCGTCGCTGACCCACCTCGCGACGCTGCCCATCGATATCTTGAAGATTGATCGCACTTTTGTTAATAACGACTCGAGCGATGAAGTCCGGCCTGAATTCGTCCGGGCTATCGTCCAACTGGCTGAGACCTTAACGTTGCGCACCATCGCAGAGGGTGTCGAGACTGAGCAACAGGCCTCATACTTGCTCGACATCGGGTGTCGTTGGGCTCAGGGCTACCATCTTGGTCGACCAACTGATGCTCACGCTACAGAACTTCTCTTGCGTGAACACCTTGACTCCGAGTCGCCTTAAACGAACGTAGCGCAACGCGCAGCTCAATGCAGCCGCTGCTCGATGTTCATGTCTCTCTTGAACCGGTCTCAGGATCGTTTTGGCGACGGCTGTTTAGTCAAGAGTTGCGCAACGAGCACGAAGCGTCCCTTGACCTAGAAAGAAGGGGCGGGCGAATCGGTATCGACAGTCTCGAACTGGAAACTGGCCGTATAGTCACTAAGCGTAGGATGAGTTCGTGGGAACAAAAGTGGCCATCGTGCTTTACGTACTCGCGATGGCGGCCGTCATTGTCGGCGTGGACGTTCTGTTCTTCAGGCACCACTTCTTAGAGCGACTGATGGCAAACATCGGAATAGTCCTGGTGTTCGGGGCGTTCTATTTGACGTTCCTGAAGCATCGGTGAACGCAGTCGCCGCAATACGGTTGACTTAGCGTCATCCTTAACAAACGCAAGAAAGAGTTGCGTAGTAATTCGTCCTCATGATTTCGTTCTGTTGAACGCCACGAAGGCGAGCGTACGACAAAATCCAATAATCATTACGATTTAAGGCTTTCAATGGTGGGCCATACCGGACTTCAACCTGCGAACCCTTGCGTGTCATGCCCATATTTCGAGCGCACCATCGCTTTCAGAAGTCCAAATTTCGTTAGATCGTGACAGCTTGTGTCCACCAAAATGCTCCGCTGATTGCTCATATTTTTCGGCGTTGCGCAGTGCGTTGCGCAGTGCGTTGCTGACGAGCGGGGTACAGCTATGACTCGTTAGCGAACCGAAATGTAAACGAGTACTGGTTGAAGTCCATGCACTTTCGCTCCCCCTCGAGGAGATGTTCCGACAATGTGGCCAGGTGCGACCGTTTTCGAGTGTACGTTCACAACTACCACGCCTACCCCAAGTCCCGAGAGTTCGCCAACCGCGGTCGGCGTGACCATTCCCGATACTTTCGGCAAGATAAACGTGCTTGAAGGACATGGAAGTGTGCTCGTGGTAACCGTCCCGTTTGCGGTCATCGAGGAGGTCGATTCTTGGTGGCATGGTTGCGCCCAGGGCGACTCACCCTTGGGAACGAATCCAATGCCCGGGTACTCGTGTCCGAGCAGTGTCGTGAGATCTCCCGCGTACACCGGCGCTGCTCGACCCATCAACGAATCATTCATCGGTCCGTTTGGTGTCGCAATGTAAGCCTTCGGCGTGTAACCAGTCGTCTCGGCGTTGACGTACACCGCGACGTAGTCGGGAATCTTGTTGTACGGAGTTGAGCCACCCTTTACATACGGCATTCCGCCCTTCGTTGGTAGCGACGTCCCGCTGAGACCAAAGGCGATCACGGCCCCTGCCGCGATGACGAAGACAAATGTCGCCGCACTCGATGCAATGCGGCTTCGACGACTCGCCCACATTCCCCCGCTGCGTCGAAGTACCCCGCTCAACGCAATATCGAAATTCCTCTTCCAGGAATGCGGTCGCTCGTTGATGGAATCTTCGAGCAGTGCCAAGAACTCTTCGCGGTGAGACTCGCGCCACCGTTTCGGGTACCACGCCAAGAGCCGGCGAGCTCGCCGATTGGGCGTCGTCACGAGAGAGCCAAACTTCCGGCGATGCGTCTAAGACCGACGTCTACCAACATTTTTTGCGCTTCCAGTTGACTGCGAAGTGCCGTCACGCCGTTAGCCGTGATCCGATATGGACGACGACGACCCTCAACCTCTAATCCTTCAATGAGTCCCTTCTCGACCAATCGGTCCAGCGCCGCGTAGAGAGTGCCGGGGGCAAGATATACGCCAGCAAAAGTTTCGACGTCCTTAGTAAGCGCATATCCGTGTTTCGGACCGCTGGCGAGGCTTGTCAGAATGAGGGTCGCCGGTCCTGCATATCGACCAAGGCCTGAAAGTTCGTCCTCCATGAGTCTCAGTATACCGTCTAACGGTATACCGCGCGACTACCTAGATGAGACCTTTTGGGGAGAAATCCGCGAAAACCATCGGGAGGCGAGTGGATTGCAAGTGTCCGTGTCGGGGCCGGTTAATGTGTCAACCGAATCGACAACAACAAAATAAGGCCCGTCGCGGGCCCGTCGTGATCAGGCAAGATTGCTTATCCTGGCATCAGACCGAACTTTTGTGGATGCTCACATTGAGCGTTCCTGTGAAGAATCGCACGAATGATTGAACCGATCATTTAGCGCAGACCGTATTTTCTATCGTGCGCTTATCGGTTGAGAACGCCCTGATAAACCACTATCGATTTTCGCCGAAAGTAATCGGTCAATATCAGCGGACGACAGTGCGACGACTTTCTTGCTCCCCAGCGTCGGAACGATGTGACGGTCCGCGACCGCTTTGTAGTTAAGAGCGGCACTGGGCGCCACCTGGTGTCGAAGCACGTCATTGTGCCAGCGCGTCAGAAGTTGCGCGACAGTAAGTGTCGTATCGGGCGCTGGCAAGCCATCATCAAGTTGACGCTGAAGCTTCTTGAGTTTTCGAACTGCTTCCGCCCGGGTTTTGCCCGTAACGGTCTTTCGAATCAAACGGCCATTACTCTCTCGGCCGACGGATTGCACACCAAGCCAAAGTCCATCCGACGAGCGTTGATAGACCGATCCTTCGCCGTTGCCTCTATAGCCCGCCACAGGGTCTCACTTTCGCGTTGCTGACTGCGCTGCTGACAACGGTCGCTTGTGGCGGGTTTTTGATGAAAAGTGGTCTGAGAGTATTGCCGCTAACCAGGGATTTTTTTAGTGGGCCGTACAGGACTTGAACCTGTGACCCCTTGCGTGTCATGCAAGTGCGCTACCAGACTGCGCCAACGGCCCCGTGG